>MDSW01012835.1_pt1 | contig 14862 bp, 14 predicted proteins | sample 811171 | NCBI WGS metagenome assembly MDSW01 (sample SAMN05326641, study PRJNA326480) | marine metagenome | isolation source: seawater | place: Atlantic Ocean: North West | collected 2012 | reverse complement strand
GTCGTATGCCATGGAGATGCTAAGGATCTCTAGAGGGATATCATCGAGAGATTCGATGGCCTCGGAAACCCAATTTTTGAATTCTGGATTATTCCAGCTTTTCTCTCCGTGTGTGAAAATATAGGTGACTGTATTTGTGGAAGTGACCGGTAGTTCCTCACTTACCAATTCAAGGGCGCGGCCCGCCTCTATGCTGGCAGGTGGCTGGTTGCCATCGGCAAATTGGTTGCCCCCTGCAATCAAAACGCCGGATATTGCCAGTGAGCATATCGATATGGCGACGATGGTTGCTCTTCTCTTGTGAGCAGCTCGGCCAAACTTTGCTAGACGCCCTTCCATGTCTCTTTGCTCCTTGGTTTAGGATATAACAAAGTGTCAGAGGGCCAGATAGCAGATGATGCTGGCAGTGGTTGCGAAGAGCGTCATAATTACTGGTATGACCGCGGTTTCGAAAGCGGATTCTGCTAGAGCGACATTGGTTAGTTCCGTACCTCTCCATATCTTGGTTTTCATGGCCTCTGAGTCCTGGCCGAGAAGTGCTATTCTGGAATTGGGTGGGTCTTTCTTGGTAATCCCGTATTTCTCCGTGGCTTCAAGTTGGAGAGTTGTCGCTGAACCGTGAATCATGCATGGGTCCCCGATACTCAGACCCCAGAGCCTCCAACGGTGTTGGAGAACCCTCCCGCTTCCATAGGTCCTCACTGCTCTCCAGAGGTTGATCTTTCTGAGTTGACTATAACTGGAGTGACTGCATGACCATGTGATAATCGGCTGGCCGAGTCCTTTCCTACTGAATGATCTTGGCTCGACGATCATTCCCCCTGTACCGTCATGTGTGACGAAAGTCTCATCCCCTGATTCGGAATCTATGTCTCTCCAATATCTCCTAGTTTCCCTCTCCCCCTCTGAATTGGTGTACGTCTCTTCTATCTCGACATCATACAACCAGTTCCAGACAACGAGGTCCTCTGCGGTCTTCGACGGGTCGTTATCGACAACGACGGTCGGGGGTTGGGTTATCGGGCGTACTTGGCCTATGACCTCGGCATCCCCTATGGCGATCGAACGGACCTTCTGTGTCGGGACTTCGATGGCTGCTCTGCTTCTCTTACCGACGACTAGTGACACTACAGTGAATATCGCGAATAAAACGGGCATGAATATGAATGCTGTTTCAAAGTCGATTGCAAGAAGTGGAGGTATCGTCATTGCGACCCCCATCAGAGGCAGGGTTGACATGATGACTAGTATGCCGTTTGTGGTGAAGTCTGGAGGAGTTGGAGTCCCCACGACCGAGGGGTGCTCTTGTATGATTCCGTCCGGATCTGGTGTGAACAGGCTATTCGCGTTCTCCCATGATTCTGGGCCCGGGGGTTCGAACACCCAGCCTAAGTCATCAGAGGTGGGCCTTCGCACTGTAGCGCCCCTCCAAAAACTCTCCAACTCAACGCCGCCCGCATCTAAACGGATCCTGGCGTCTCTGGGAGGGGATTCCTCGCGTATTTTTCTGATATTTTCTCGAATGGTTGTATCTGCCTTCTGACCGATTGCTAACATGGCGATGAACAGGGCCACTTGGGCCCCGAGAAAGAATTCTATATCGTCATGGCCCGGATATATGTAATCATCAAGAAAATACGAGGATATGTGAGTCGGGACTATCAGGGCTAAGAATGCTAGATATCCCACTAACACTATGAAAAAGGCGATTGCATATGGCCATGGCATGGGCATTTGGATGTCGATCTGCTTGCTCTGAAACATGGATGGGTCGGGCCTTCCCATGTTAGGGGGTAATCGGCCTGAGTGTTGATACTTGTCCTTTTCTTGATCCTGTCACTGGTTCCTGATGGTGACGGAGCACAGGCTAGTGTTCGGGCTGTAATCTCTTCTAGGGTCTAGTACGACCTTTGTATTCTGACTCGGTATTTGTTGCAGTAATTGCTCGTGCTTATCGTCAATGTCTTCATGTCTACACACCAATCTGCCGCGGATAACGTACGGCTTGGTGACATCCATCAAGGGGAGGAGGAGCGGGAGGAATTCGGAAAATAAGTGAGGGAGGTTGATGATCAGCATGTTCCAACGTCCCAATAATTCTGGGTTGCTCGCTAGTTCTCTGGCATCTTGGACCCCCGACCATATGTCCTTGTTAAATTGTAATTTCCCCTGACTCGCTTCTACGAAATCGCGCCCACGCCACTTTCTTAGGTTGTCATTGAGTATATTGATTGCTTCTGGATTCAAATCCGATGCCAAGATTTGGCTTGTGAGGTGATGGCGGTTGATTAGATGTGCAAGAGCAGGCCCGACGCCGCAGAAGGGGTCTGCTACTGCAATCGGAGCACCTATCTTCTCCCTCAGTGCCTCAGCCTCTATGACGTTCTGAATTCTCTCAGTCTGAAGCCTTGAGGAGTAATATGCCAATGTGGGGTCGCAAATTATCGTATGACCGGACTCTCTCACCTCAACTCTTGTTTCAACTGTATCAGAACTAGGATTGTGCTTGATTTGTCCATTGATTCTTAGAGCCATTGGCCTCAAGTCTCTGACTCTAAACTTCCCCTTCACTCCGCGGTCTTCCAAGACCAATCTAACATGCGGATGTGATTCCATTTTCGATTCGACTATCTGTTCTTCGTAAATTCGGACCTCTTCTTCTATCTTGAGTAGCATCATATCTCCAATGAACTCGTGTGATGCGGGCCATATCGATTCGTATTCTTCGACGGTCTCTGCCCCGACCAATTCCTCCAACACGCTTTGCCACGACGGTCTTCTGTTCTGGGTTGGCTTTCCCTCAGTATCCAGAACGGGATACTGGTCAAGGGGGGGAGGTAGATTCTGTGGTGCGTCGCTATCCAACGGCACTAAGCGGAATTCCTCAGATTCGTCAGGGTGTATGCGGAACGTCTGAGATAGCCAACCCTCCGAAAGGAGCAGTTCGATTGCGCCTTGTACCTCATGATTGGGTATGATGAGGTGGGCGTTCATCAATCGATCCGGGGAGCACGCCATGCTTCAGAATGACGGCTAAAATGGAAGATATGGGGCAGTGTTTTGACGGAGCATCAGATGGAGGGCACGGGGGGACGTGATTGAAGGCGGGTCTGAAGTTGATAGGTATCGGCCCTGGTGACTTAGGATTGATGACTGTTGATGCAATTGAAGCCGCAGCAGGAAGTGATCATAGATTTCTCGAAGGTTATACCGCAACCCTGCCTCCTGAACAAGAAGATCTCTTGGAGTCTCGAATAGGGCCATGGACCAGATTGATGAGGCCTGATATCGAGATGCCTGATGAGCTTCTTCGGATGGCCCGCTCGTCGGTCGTGGCGCTCTTGGTGGTGGGAGACCCGATGCAAGCTACTACACACGTCGATCTACTTCTACGCGCCAAAGAGGCGGGCTTGGATACGGAGGTGGTCCCGGGGATCTCTGCTACAACCCTGGCGATTACTCTGAGTGGGCTTCAGTCCTATCGATTTGGGCGTCAGGTTACACTCCCATTCCCTTATGGTGATTATTTGCCTGTATCCCCGCTCAAGTACATCTTGGATAATAAAAGTCGGAATCTCCACACATTGGTTCTCCTAGATTTAGATCCCACCGGACTTGGTGTCGCGACGCCAGTGCACATGAGTCCTGCTGAGGCTGGAGAGGTTCTTCTGAAAATGGTCGAAAAATACAGCATTGAAGATGATTCGGAAATAGAAGCGCTCGAAGGCGTGACCGATTGGCCTGTGATTGTTCTCTCCGATCTTGGGACAAGGGAGAGTAGAGTATGCTCCATCAATCTCAGAGGAATTTCTAATGTGAAGGGGGGTCGGATTCATTGTCTCATCCTTCCCTCCTCTATGGATGAACTTGAGCAGTCGGGTTTTGATGGGATGTATGTTGGCGATTAGCTGGTGCAGGTACCCGACGGAATCAAGGATGAGGGGGGAGTCGGTGAGTTATGGCGCGCGCCCCTGCTCAGGTAAGGTTCCCAGGGGACAAGAATAGAAAACAGAGAGTGAAAGTCCGGGGGATCAAGCAGGCGTCCAAGGAAATACAAAAACGGCTTGCGCGCAACCTCGAGGCTCTTCTGGAGGATCCTGAAATCATTTTACCCCGCATTGATACTGATCTCGGGCGCCCTTGGCGTGATCCGATGGCCTACACCCTTCGTTCGATAGACGTCGTTTCAGCAAAACGGCACAATACAAGGTGGTTGTCGAAGAAGATGGTAAAACGTAGGGGCGATGGTGTTTCTAGGGCCCTAGCAGGATCTCTGCTCGCTGCCTCGGAGGAAGATTGGAGCACAGTTTCAGTATTCAAGAATCAGCTATTCGGAAATGCTAGCTACCTACGGCGGGGGAATGGTAAGCAAGGTCATCAGGCAGCCATACAAAATCACACTAACCACCGGCTTCGGCTTCTTCTTTGGGATGAGCATGCCAAAGCTGGGCACTACTTCTTTTCATGGGATGGGGGGTTCATCTACACAGGTACTGTTGCAAATGCTCCCAAAGAATGGGTCGAATGGTCCCTAAGAGGGAGTCCCCTTGGATTGCAAGAGACAGGCTATGGATTCGCTGGAAAATCAATTACAGAAGAGATTCTGAAGAGTCGGAAACCAACAAAATCTGGTTGGATATCTATGTCATTCAATGACGGCACTGAGCTGGGAATTTCAGCAGAAGAATTGAGTCAGACAGAATTGCCATTCATTCCCTCGATTGCTCTTGGTATGCTACCTCCAAGGGTTCCTGCCATCGCCTCTGCAGAATGGGTTTGGCGGCCTGCGGGGTGGCCTGAGGATATACCCCTGCCAGAAGAAGGCGTGGAAGAAGTGAATCACGCTCTGAATGAATGGATGTCATCGAGAATCGTTGATGGGTCAATTGCAGAGATTTGCAGACGGAGGATTCTCTCTTCGATCAATGAGGGTTTTCTGAGTAGGAACATTTGGTTCTCAGAAGATGATCGGAAGGGTTTCCTAGAGAGCCTTGAGGGGTCGGAGATAGAACGTGAAGCTCTCAGTGTAATTCTAGATAATCTCGAGGAGGGCGTTTATGTGAAAGAAGATGGGACTTTCGAGAGTATTGAGGAACAAGTCATCCGCGTCGACGAAGCCGCATGTCATCCAATTCTCGTAACTCTTTGGGAAGAGCATGGGATGCATCTGCTTAGCGAGATGTTCGATATCGGCGAAGATGAGGGTTCAGATATCCATGCAAAGCAGGCGAAGAGGAAGCAGGGCTTCGGGGCGTTCCTCCGTCAGCTTAGAGAAGCCAGGGGGATCGACGATAGGCTTCGGATTCTGCCGTGGGAAAGGGATTCCCTACCAGAGCCTCTGGCGTTTGCAGACCGTCTGATCAGAGATTCTTTTAGATCGGGGGTTTCATCCACGGTTTCTTCTACTTCGAAGCAGAAGGGGCTGCTTCAGGCGATGGGTTGGGCTTGGCTGGTAGTGCACAACAAAACTGAGTCTGACTCATGGAGGTTTGACGGCGACAGCAAAGACAAGGGCGGGGATTGGGTACCGTTTTTGTCAACGCTTTACGAAGAGGGGATTGGTCTTCTAGAAGGTGGTAAAAGTTCGCCCGAGGGATACAAAAATGCGATGGAAGATCTATCGTCTGCATGTGGTGTATCGATTGACTCAACTTGACAATACGATCCATAGAGCAACCGCAACTAGAGCCACGCCAAGAATTGTGTTCAAGGCCTTTCCAGCCCGATCGGAAGAGAATATCTTTCGCAGATATGAGCCGAACGCCGCCCAAGTCATAACGGCAGGCAGGCCGAAAAATAGATTCATGGCCACGAGAGCAACTTTCGCTGAGTAACTATCGCCGAATACGGTTCCAAAGGTAGTCATCAGTACTAGAAAATGGATCCATGCCTTGCCGTTGATAATCTGTAGGAATATCCCTGTTCTAAGACCCATGGCCTCTGATAAATTTGCATCCTTGGCTGGGGGCGATGTTGCAATTTTAAACCCCAGATAAGCAATGTAAGCCGCGCCCAATATTCCGAGTGCTTCGAATATCTCCTCGTTACGCGCAATGATATCAGTACCCGCACCGATTACTAGGCCTAAAGCGGACCATCCGATGGCCATACCGCCGATTAGAGGCAATGTGCTTCTGAATCCGAATCGGGATCCATGCGCTGCACATAGGACATTATTCGGCCCCGGCGTGAAGCACATTGGAACGATGAAAAGGAGTGCAAGATAGAGGAGTGTCGTGTCCAAGATCTCACCCTCAGGCTTTAGCCTTGAGGGCCTCTGAAGCCTTGTCTAGTGCCTGGAACATATCTGCCCAAAGGTCGTCGACGTCTTCTATTCCGATGCTCATTCTCACGAAGCCCGGTACTACGCCTGCTTCGTGTCTGACAGATTCTGGAACGAACATGTGACTGGAGTTGAAGGGGCATTCAACGAGGCTCTCAACGCCACCTAAGCTCGTAGCTTCGAAGATTGTATTTAGGGCTCTCATAAATTTCAATGCCGAATTATCGCCACCCTTGATGACAAAGGCAAGCATCCCACTACCATTTGGCATAACCCTCTGAGCTATGTCATAATCTGGATGGCTCTCTAGCGATGTATGGATGACCTTTTCTACCATGTCATGAGAGTCTAATCTTCTTGCGATTTCAGCTGAATTAGAAGAGTGGATTGGCATCCTTGCATGCAATGTTCTCATTCCTCTTTCGAGTAAATAGCACATCTCCGGGTCAGCCGCACCGCCGAGGTAGATTTTGTTGTGGAATATTTGGGCGATCAGGTCTTTTCTGCCTGCGGCGAAGCCCGCGGTCAAATCTGCGTGCCCGCCCAGGTATTTCGTTCCAGAATGTAGCACGATGTCAAATCCCATCTTGGCGGGATTACAGGACCATGGCGATGCGAATGTATTGTCCACAATTGAAATCAATCCGTTTTTCTTAGCAATTTCTGCAATGGCGCCCAAATCGCAAATTTTCAGAGTTGGGTTTGTCATTGTCTCTGTGTAGAGGATCTTGGTGTTTTCCTGAATGGCTGCCTCATAGGATGAGGGGTCCCTCACATCAGCCATGGTGACCTCGATGCCCATTCTAGGAAGAATCTCGGTGAGTAGCCCATATGTACCACCGTAACAATCTGGAGTGGCCACTACGTGATCGCCCTTCGATAAAAATGACAACAGGGTTGTGGATATTGCAGCCATGCCGCTTGAAAATACCTCTGCGTCCTCCGTGCCTTCTAACGCAGCGAGCTTTGCAGAGACCACTTCTGAATTGATACTAGATATTCTGCTGTAAACGACGGTATGATGGAGGCCTTCAGCCCATCCTTTGTATTTCTCGTCTGTGAGCCTGTATGTCGACGTCCTGAAGATGGGTGTTGTAGCAGATCCTTCGACGTCTATCATCCCTGAATGTACCGCCTTCGTTGCGAATCGCCTATCTTCATGGTCTGCGGCCATGCCCCTCGACAAGCACCTTCCAAAATGAAGTATGTGCTTCGGAAGGCGTTTAATCAGAAAGAGGGGTGCGGGGGTCCATGGTGATGATTGAGCCCTCCCAACAGCCCTTGGCAGCAATGGGTATCGGTGTGTATGTTGTGTTCGTATTATTCGCTACGAAAGTTCCCTATGAAATGATGATTTCAAGAGGTGTCGAGCATATTAGAGCGGTATATTACAATCGAAAGATCGTTCATATGATGGCAGGGGGCATCGGATCTTTCTCCGTCCCTCTGTTATTCACAAATATATGGTATCCAGCAGTATGTGGAGTTCTGCTCACGATGTTCACTTGGTTCGCGCATTTGAGCGGGAATCGTCTATTCTGGTTCCAGACAGAGCAGAATCAAAATGATGTCAAATTCGCACTGATGTGGTGGACTTCAATCACGATTATTTGGTGGTTGGTGGATGATCCTTGGCTCGCTATACTGCCGTCTCTGTTCATGGCGTTTGGCGATGGAATCACAGGGGTCGTGAGGAATGCTGTGGTTCGAAAGAGGTCCAAGAGCATGATTGGAAATGTGTTTATGTTCATCGTCAGTGCCCCGATTGGATGGTATGTGGGGATGGTCGCTGAACCATCTATCCCGATGTGGGGGTTGATTGCGGCCGCTGTCGCCACGTATGTAGAAAGATACGAATTTGGTGCGATTGATGACAACATTCTGATTACTGTTTTTTCGACCATAGTGATTCTAGCCGGTGTTCATGTCGGGCCTCTGATCTGAGGCTATTTTCGAGGTTATTCTGAGAAAAATAGCAACTGCAGGACCTATGAATACTGCAAATATCAGCGTTCCATACCACAAATCTCCTCCGAGGAGCCAGCCTGCAAGCAGGACTGAGATCTCTATCGTGCCTCGGACGATGCCGATTGGGTATCCTGTTGCTCTGTGCATGCCCGTCATCCAGCCGTCTCTAGGGCCAGGGCCTAGATTGCAAGTGAGGTACAACGCACTACCCACTCCTATGAGTGCCGTCCCCGCGAGGACTCTGAAAACCGAGTTTGTTGGGTTTTGAGACTCTCCGAGATAGGGTAGCGCTAGATCGATCGTGCCTGCGATGATGATTATGTTGAGGAGTGTCCCGATTCCCGGTCGTTCGCGCAGGGGTATCCAAAGAAAGAGGACTGCGATACTGACTAGGAATGTCGCCATCCCGATAGTCAGATCTAGGCGCTGCGCTATTCCATCCGCGAGAACCGTCCACGGAGCAACCCCCCACTGCGCGCTGATGATTACCGCATCGCCGAGGCCGAATAGGAACAACCCGATCAAGAGGATGAAGACCGTCGGTGGTTCAGGGGCCATGGTCAACGTTTCATTCGAGCTCCACCATGTGACTGGGACGTCTTTCCCGAGTTTTGATTGGGATTTTTCCTTCATTGACCGTCATTCCACCATTCTTGTTGGTCTTCATCATTTGAATCGGGTTTCTCGGTTTCGTCTTTAGACACCATGCTTGGCTGGTGCCTCAAACAATATTCTGACTCTTGATATGTCATAGCGTTGCAATCATCAATCACGCAATTATTGTTGACTGCAGGGAATTCGGCTTGTTTGCCTTTCTCATTATTGCCCTGCCCTGAAACATCCTTCATCAGATCGATGGATAAGCCGAATAGACCGCGGAATATCTGCCTTGCAATATATTCCATCAAACCCATGGGCTAAGTTCGTTTCAGTTTCGTAAAAGGCTTTTCCAAGCATCCTAATTTGAGTTTCTTGATTGTATTTCATTCACCCATTCCGAGTATTCTTGGATGGCTTCCACCGGCCACCATGTGATTTCAGGGACATCATATGGGTGTGTTGACTTTATTCTGGATACCAAACTGTCTTTTGCCGTAGCGGGGGTTGTCATTTGTACCTGCCATTCAAATTCGCTGACTACTTCTTTCTTCCATCTAAAGATCGATCTAACTTTTCTCATATCGATGCATGCTGCTAGATTCGCATCGATCAGCGCTTGGCACCATTGGCCTAAATCAGCTTCATTCATTTCGCCGGGGAGGGTGGTTTGGACCATCATGATGCCGTCACTCATACAAGGTGTGGTGCGTGGTGCAATCATCAACTCAGTGGTGAATGTTGAAGTCTAAGGGCCGGGCATGAGTGATCAATGGGCGACGTGGAGGAGTGGAAGAAGCCCATCGAAACGGGCCCTATACCGGAATCTGGGGATGTATTCGATGTCATCGTAGTGGGTGGTGGACCGGGTGGTTCAGCCGCTGCGAGTTATCATGCAATGGCTGGATCACGGGTACTTTTGCTGGAGAAAGAGGTTTGGCCCAGAGACAAGATATGCGGGGATGCTGTTGGCGGAAAATCCCTTTCCCATGTGGCTGAGTTGGGGGTGAAGAGCATGATCGAGGAAACCCCTCACTATCGGGTGGACTCGATTGTTTTCTCGTCGTCTGACGGATCTGAAGTGCGTGTTATGCTCCCTGAAGAAGAATTTGAAAGAATGGAAGCGGGTTATGCGCTCCCTCGTCTTCAATTCGATTACATGATGTTCAAACAAGCCACTGAATTAGTAATCGGTGCGGGCGGGGCTGTAATCCAAGAGTTCACTGTCAAGGATGTGGTTGTGGATGATGGAGCCGAAGGTTCCTCTATTACTGGCGTCACCGGTTTCATCGGAAAAAGAAAGGATGGAGTATTACGCTCGTATTCCTCTGCTTTGACGATCGGAGCAGCGGGTTACAATTGTCCGGTTGCGCGGACAATTACGGAATCTGTCTATGAAGAGCCGTTTCGCGAGGCAGAGCATTTCTGCGGGGGCTATCGGGAATATTGGACGGGCGTAGCGGGTTGCGATGGTGACTCCGGACCGATTGAAATTCACTTCATAGACGAGGTCAATCCAGGCTATTTCTGGATTTTCCCCGTTAACGAAAATGTGGTGAATGTGGGTGTGGGTATGGTGATTTCAGAACAGCGCAAACAAGAGGGTATGCGTTCATCGTTGAAAAAGATGCAAAAGTGGATTACCAGCGAGTCGGGTCGTTTCAGTCATCGTTTCAAAAAGGCACAGATGGTAGAAGGGAGTGGTCGTGGCTGGCAGCTTCCTTTCGGATCTCCTAGGAAGGCTCCGGCATCATTCCAGCCACGGCGTGGTGCGATGGCAGGCGCCATGTGCGTGGGTGATTCGGCCAGTCTGGTGGATCCTTTCACTGGTGAAGGAATTGGTAATGCTCTTCTATCGGCCAAACTCACAACTCAATTCTTCGATTCGAAAGAGCATTCTTCGGGCTTCCCAGCAGATCAGGCTACGGCCTATATGGAAGCATTATGGGGGGAGCTCGGTAATGAGCTTAGCAACTCATATCGATTACAAGGGATGGTGAAAAGGAAGCGGTTGATGAGTTGGTTTGTCCGTCGTGCCTCTAAGAAGCCGAAGATTGGCGAAATACTCACTGAGATGATAGCGAGTAAGGAAAGCCAAGAAAATCTCTACAGCAAATGGTTCCTGTTCAAAACCATCGTTCTCCCGTGAGGATTGAGTTTAATGACTATTGATGAAAGAATGGAAGGGATAGAGGCTGTGTTCCTCGACCTGGATGGGACCATCTACCTAGGGGGGGAATTGATAGAGGGGGCCTCTGAATTCCTAGATAGACTTGCGGAGCGGGGCGTGAAACGGTTTTTCCTATCCAATAACTCAAGTCGTTCTGTTCCACAATATCTGAAGAAGTTGGATCTTCTTGGTATTCCGGCAAAAGAAGAAGAGGTTCTCCTTTCAACTCATGACCTTCTGAGGTGGTTGGAGGCCGAAGGGATTGACGACACTTTTCTTGTCGGGACACGGGGGATGGGAGATATGCTTGAGGCGAGGGGTATTCGTACACAGTCCAAAAGCCCCCAAGCAGTAGTGTTGGGATATGACACGGAAATAACATATCAAAAATTGAGTGATGCTTCCATGCACCTTCATGCAGGTGTTCCCCTCATAGCCAGCCATCCAGATCTGGTGTGTCCTTCGCCTGTGGGCGGCCTCCCAGATGTAGGGGCGTATCTTTCACTGTTCGAAACAACTACCGGAGTGCGTCCTGTGAAGATATGCGGTAAGCCGAATCCAAGCATGATTCTCGGTGTGATTGAAGAATTGGGATTGGCCGCGGAATGCTGCGCGATGGTGGGGGACAGGATATACACGGACATGGCGATGGCCGAGGCTTCTGGGGTGCACGGTATTCTTGTGCTATCTGGGGAAGCCACGGCAGAAGATGCATCGGCGTCGGGAGTGCGTATGAGTCTGGTCGCCCCTTCTGTCGATAGTCTGTGCAGATGATGCGTGTAGCGCGCGGTTAGGGGTTTCATTCAAGTGCCTTGATTCATCATTGCTTGGCCATGGAAGACGATTGGAGGGCGCTGGGTGGGGCCCGGTTGGGCGATTTGCCTGAGGTGAGCCGTTGGCCCACCCTGTCAGATCACGATCGGATGGTCCAAGCCTTTTTCGAGATGGGCGTTCTTGAGTCGGGGCCTGTTCATGATGCCTTGCTCCGATCTTCTAGGGGGTATCATTCTCTACCCCTGCCAACTGGAGTCGAGGGTTTGAATATCGAAACGAGTGCTTTGAGGGTCCCTTGGTGGGAAGATGTTTCTCTCCATCAATCTCTTCTTCCAGGGATGTATGAGACGATACAGATTCTTCAAGCGTTGGATATCCATCAAGGGGACGATGTTCTAATCGTGGGACCAAGGGGAAACTGGTGGACGGAGTTAACGATGCAACTTGGAGCCAGGCGAATAAGAGTCGTCGAGACGGTTGAGGAGCGCTTAGACAGCCTTCAGACCAGATGGAAGGGGCTGCGACTTGATCATGTCGCTGATGCGCTTGGTTGTGAAGTAGAGTGGTGCATGATTGGCTCTCATGTAGATGATTCTCCTCTGGCGGGATGGGATAGGATCCTGATCACAGGGGGGGTGAATGAACCTCCAATGGCAATTCTACAAACCATGGCAAGAGGGGGGTGTGCGATTGTTCCTGTGATGGAAGATGCGGGGACGATGGTGCAATCCGTACAGCGTAATGAGGGTGGTTTTATGGCGCAGAAGATGGCTATGTGGAATGTCGATGCCTTTCCAGAATATGTGATTGAGTGTCTTTGCGCCTCTGAAAGCATATCGATCTCCGAAAAGGGGGTATTGAGAGGCGAGTGGAGTGTCGATGATGCTTGGAAAGCGGCCAATCAAGACCCAATCAGGGATAGGCTTGGTCCGTTGATACTCTTACAATTGATTGAGACGACATGGGACTCCTTGGGAACCGGTTTTGAAACTAAAGAGATCCGAGAAGACGCCCGTTTCTCAATTGCTGAAGACTTGTTTAGAATGGGACATGTCCTACAAAGACTGGGTATCAGCAGGCTAGCTGCAGAGCATCATGGTTCATCATTCAGAATCGCCCCTTCTTCAGAGGCGGCCAGTTTTCTGGGCATGACTTTCAGAGAGGATGATTTGGATTCTCTAGCATGGCAGCGCAAAGCTATCGAGACCGATCCTAGATTCGGAGGGTCGTGGAATGAGGTTGGAGAGGCGATGCTAAACAGGGGCGATGCTAAATTCTCGATTGAATGGTTCAGAGGAGCGATTAACTCGGAGAAATATGGTGAAAGGGGGGTGGCATGGACCAACCTTGCGAGGGCGCATCTTGAGCTTGAACAGATGAATTCGGCTCTCTTCGCAGCACAGGAGGCCGCGACATTGATTCCGGACGACGAAGACCTCCAAGAATTGTTGGAAAGGCTCAGTGAAGACCTGAGTTAGGTAAAACGTGATTTTGTATCGTTCGTACGGTTGGTTATGAGCATGGATCGTGTTGTCGCTGTCACGGGTGCTAATGGGTACATTGGGAGTCATGTCGTTCAGATATTGCTAGATCGAGGGTATCGTGTTCGTGCCGGTGCCAGAGAACCGCACAACACAGAAAGAGTCGGGCATCTAGAAAAGATGGGGTCTCGATATCCTGGGCAATTGGAAATCGTATCAACAGATGTTCTTGAGATTGATGATGTTCGAAAATTGATGAGTGGTTGTAGTGATTTGATACATACTGCTGCTACTGTGATGATTAGGGCCTCCGATCCGCAATCGAAAATTGTCAACCCTAGCCTTATTGGCACTCAAAATGTAATTAATGCACTCAAGGAAACCCCCTCGGTGAAGACTGTTGTGCATACTTCTTCAACAGCTGCCATACGACCAATGCGATGGAAAAACGGCGCGACGCTCACTACGGATACGTGGGCGGACGACGCAACGATCGAAAATAACCCATATGGCCTCGCAAAGGTCCTTGCAGAGCGCGAGATAAGAAAGTGGCATGAAGAGTTTGGAGTCCAAGAAGGGCGTGTGTTGAGGACGATACACCCCTGCATGGTGTTCGGTCCGCCGTTATCGAAATACCATCTAAGGGGTTCTCTCACCATCCTGATGATGCTGGCGAGACGAAGCATTCCAGCCATAATCCCGATGAATATCAATATCGTAGACGTGAGGGATGTTGGAGAGGCGCATGTTCGCGCTTTGGAAATGGGCGAAGATGGGGGCAGGTATCTCGTAACGTCTGGATCTATGTGGATGAAGGACGTGGTAAGGGAGCTACGAGCATCGTACCCGGATCACAAATGGCCTCGTTTACCGATTCCGTACCCATTAGCTGTGGTCGCAGCCGCACTCCACCCGTCTGCGAGCATCAGCTGGGCCAGAACGCATCTTGGAACTGTATTGAACTGGGACTCCAGCCCTGCTGAGTCGGATCTCGGGATGGAGTGGGAAGCGCCTCGGAAATCCGTCGTGGACACATTCGGTCCTATCTTCGACTCTAAATGGCTGTGAATCCGCACATCTGATGAATATGGAGGATGTGCGATAGTCGTGCGCGTCAAGACTCTGGGGGTGGTCCTGTTGATGTTTTCAGGGGCCTTGAGCGGCTGCTTTTCAGGTGGAGGGGTTCTAGTTGGCTCTCTTAGTAGCCCGTTCGAGGATCTTTGTGAAGATGGAATCCCAGAAACCACGTGGTACCATTATGCCAACGCAACGGACGCCACGACTTCTCCTTGGCTCGTTGAGACGCCGGATGACTTCGTGCCCATTCTAGAGGGGTCTAATGCTCCTGTTTGCACAGAGGGGACTTATTTCGGGATAGGGATGACCACTTTCGAACCCACAATAGGAGTCACTTCTTCTGACAATCTGTACATGTCCAGTTACGGAAACGGTCCTGCTGGCTCCACAGCAATAGTGCAGTGCTCGGGTTTGATTGGGATGGTAAATGTGAGTGATTATGCGTGTACGAATGTGTACGATGCTCTAGCGCCTGTTGCGAACAGCAATGACCCGTACGTCTACGTAGATCC
>MDSW01001277.1_pt1 | contig 14863 bp, 9 predicted proteins | sample 811171 | NCBI WGS metagenome assembly MDSW01 (sample SAMN05326641, study PRJNA326480) | marine metagenome | isolation source: seawater | place: Atlantic Ocean: North West | collected 2012 | reverse complement strand
TCGCTTCGGCAATGTAATGTCCGTCCGAGAGGAGAAACAGGATCTGATTTTGTGCTGTATCATCATCTGTAACGCTCGATAGGGGAATGGCGGTGGTCAGGATAAAGGAATCCCCCGTTTTCCATGCGAAGAAGACGGTCTGGCCTGTGCGGGATGCTTCAACGGTTTCGGGATAAGCTATATTATAGTTTGTAACGTCCAGTCCCGGAAAGTCAGGGAGGGTTGTCTCGAGCGGATTGAGATAAACAAAAAGAGAGGCCAGTGTTTCCCGAAAGCCCCGGATTTGTGAATCGTTCAAAAACGAGCTTTTTCCCAGAGAGCTCCACAAGAGCTCTTCTTCTCCGATCTGTTTGACCAGCCTTCCGTTTTCACCAATCAGAAGGACAAGCGTATCCCGTGTTGCCTGTTCGATGTCTGCGCCAAGCGCTTCGGGGTCCTTTTGCAGGATGTAGGAAAGCATCGAGCCTTGCCTCTCCAGCGAAAGATAGGCCATTTCAATCAGTTTACGGTTATATTGATCGATATAAAGCAGGCCAAATCCCATCAAAACCAGCGGGATCATATTCACAGCCAGAATGATAATTGTCAGCGTCGAGAGTTTCTTCTTTTTCCGTTTCGGTGCGGGAAACCCAGAAGCTTCGGCCGATGAGGGACGCGGCGGTGATGATGTATCAGGAAGAGGTGTCACTATACTTATATCCTGCGCCGTAAAGTGTTTCGATCGGAGATGAATCCGGGTCTATTTTCTTGAATTTCTTGCGAATGCGTTTGATGTGGGAATCGATGGTACGGTCATCCACATAGATATGCTCGCCATAGGCGTAATCGATGAGCTGATCGCGGGTTTTGACCAGTCCCGGTTTTTCCGCCAGTGCTTTGAGCAGGAGAAATTCGGTCACGGTCAGATTAATCGGATAGTGCCGCCAGCTGCACAGATAGCGGGATTCGTCCATCATCAAATCACCTCTGACCAATCGGGATACAGTTGCGCTGTCCTCCTGTCCGTTTGTCTCCGAGGCGGTTAGATGTTGACGTCTGAGCAGAACCTGTATGCGCGCCAGAAGCAGTTTTTGTGAAAAGGGTTTTGTGACATAGTCATCCGCTCCGCGCTCGAACCCTTCAAGCTCGTCTTCTTCGTCATCTTTGGAGGTCAGCATAATGACAGGCAGGGAAGAGTTCGCATCATCGCGCAATTTGCGCAACACCTCCAGCCCGTCCATGCGCGGCATTTTGATATCGAGCACCGCCAGATCGGGAGGGGATTTTGTCAGCGCATTATATCCGCTTTCCCCGTCATGATAAACGGACACGTTATATCCCGCATTCTCCAGCGTCATTTTAAGGGACGTGGTGATGTTTTCTTCGTCATCGATCAGGGTAATTTGGGGCATATATAGTGTACCGATAGATTAATATTACGAGTATATCAGGATTACAGACAGGCGCAAAAGGGTTAAAGCTGCGCCGCAGGTTCGCCGATATGCGGGATATCCGCATCATCCTCGGCGGTTGTGTGAGGCGGCGTTATATTCTCCTCATACCAGCTGTTGAATTCGGTTTGCTGATTGTGAGAAAAGCGGCGGTCATAGTCAAAATCATCATAAAATTCCATGGTTTTATTTTCGACTTCCTCGACGATTTCCGTTGCGGCGCGGTGAAGGATATACAGGGAATCCGGGTCATTGGCGATGATAGCGGGCGGATTATCCAATATGGCGATCGCATTGCGTGCGCAGCTATCGGCCATTTCGGCATAGATGTGGAGGGCCTCTTCTTCAGGGATATTCAGGTTTTCGGCAAGAGGCAGGAAGTCTTCGGATGTGATGTCGTGTTCTTCATGTTCCATATCGCTATAGGCGCGTCCGTATTTTCCGTTAATGGGCAGCGCCAGTCTGTAGTCGAAAAGTTCATCCGTCACGCGCTGTCCTGTCGTGGCTTCGATGCGGTTGACCTTTTCAGGGAAAATCACGGTGGGTACGACATCATAGGTCGGCGCCAGACGGGTCGTCACTTCTCCCGTCTCCGTATTGGTTTTCTTCAGCACGGAGATGTTTTTCAAATGCATATCCATGTCCCGCGCAAAATAGCCAAAGACAACCCGTTTGAAAAACAGGCGGGCATCTTCTTCGGGTGCGCTTGAAGCGTCTAATAATGATTGTGCCAGATCTTCAACGGGTGTGCCGTATTTTCCGGCGATCGGTGGGAAATTCGTATGCGGAAAAATCCCCGCAATATTCGCCATATCGGAAATCAGATAGCGGATATTCTCCGGTTCGTCCTCGTCCCGGATGTCAAAACGGGTAATGGCCAGTGCCGGATCCTTACGCTTTGCCAGAGGGATAAGTGCTTTTTCGGCGGTGGGCAGTCCGCAGCGTTCGGAAAGCTCCAGCCCCATCCATTCGGCCGCCTGAATCCCCCTCTCTTCACTGAATTTTACGATATGGGTAAAGGCCGAGTTCGTGGCGGATGACAATACAGCGCCATTTTCATCGACCGATAAATTCATCGGGAGTTTGAGTTGTGCGCCCGAAAATTTGGGTAAAAGCGGATCTTCATAATTGCGTTCGACCGCCCGCGTAAAATCGGATGTAAGTTCGCTATCGGGGCCGTGATAGGTTCCGGTGTAGACATGATCAATTGAATGATCGGATATCGCATGAAGATGCTGATCACGGGTCATGTCTAGGGGTGAAAAGCCCTCCGGCCCGATAGTAATCTCGGATAGAAAACGGATACCATTATAGATATATTCGGAAGGAATACCTTTATGTTGCAGGATATTGGCGAGCGCGCCTTCGGGTTCCAGATAGCGGATCATATTGGGCATTTCACCCGGTATATTTTCAAGGGTTTTTGACGCAAGCGTGCCCGCACTCTCCCACGTCCAATCGGCAGGAGACTTTCCTGCAATCGTGATCGTTCCTGCCAATTCCGTGCCATGCCAGACATCGGCGCGGCGGACAGGTATATCTTCCGGTTTTATTTCAGCCGACACTTTGTTTCCTGCAACGTCCATTTTTCCGTTCATTATGGACAATAAATCCTAACAAACGGCTAAAGACGAAGTGGTTTCCTGTTTTCGGAAAATAAGCGCTTTGGCAAAAAAAATTTTTCGGCTAAGATATGCAGCAAAACAGGGGTTCATATGTATTCATTTCTTTACTTGCAGCGGATGGTAGCGTTTTTAATGGCCGTGGCGTGTATTTTTACACTAACGGGTTGCGCACAATTCTTGCCTGTTCCGGGCGGGGATGACACGACGAATGAAGAATATTATGAAGGCGAAGGAGATTTGATGGCGGCGCTTAAGCGCCTTCAGGTCGGAATGAGTAAAGAGCGCGCTTTTTCCATTCTGATGCGTAAAGAAGATGATTTCAAGAAGCTGGACCGTTCGGGCATTTTGCACGCTTTATACGGGGGAAGTGACGTTGAACTGCAGCAAGGCATGTCCGCACATGGTCTGAGTACGCATTTTCTGGCAACTCTCTCGGGATATAGTTTCCGTTTTCAGGTCGTCGAATCCGAGCATGGATTTACCTCCCCCATTCGTGTCCGCACCAGCGAGGAAGGATATGATTATACGGTTAGCCTGATTTTCCAAAATGATATATTGCTGGAAGAGCCGATCCTCTCCGGTGGTGATATCAATAAAACAAGCAGTGGTACGATTTTTGACTTTATCAGTCCGCGCTTTGTCCTGGATTACGCTCTTTAGCGGTTTATTTGCCTTGTATGTCTTTCCGTGAGGGCGTGCGCAGCGCGCCCAGATCCCCGATCATTGTTTCCACCGTATTACATACCACTTTCATATCAAAGATATATTGAGAGCGGTATATGGCCAGCGCCACTGTTTGCGGTGTGATATTTCCCTTGACCAGATAATCCTGAACCCCGTATTCGAATTCATCCATCATCACAGGTTCTTGTCCCGCGCCAATTGTCAAAATAACGGGACAGGCATTAAGACCCGTTTTTTTATTACAGATGGATTTAAGGAGATTGATTCCGTTCATATCCTCCAGATCATGATTGATGAAAATATAGTCATAGGCATATTGCCGGATTTTTTCCCGCGCATCGGTGGCGTTCACAGCCATATCCGCATGTAGATCATGCTTTTCCGTTTTTGCGATACACTGGCGGATTTCATCCCGATCGCTACGATTTTGATCGACGATAAGTATATGCATCTAGCCCCACTTTCCGGTCATATCCGGTACATAGCCGGACATAATTCCGTATTTATACGTAAAGTTGTATTTTTTATTATTAGGTTCGTACATTAGAGAGTAATTATTTACATAACGTTAATATTGTGCACGGATATGTGTCTTTTGTGTTTCCTGCTTTAATACAGACTGAAGAGACATGCCTTCATCCATGATCTTGTCATGAATTTCCTTCATTTTGTCCGGATCTGTGGAGTGCTGGGCTTCGTCACAGAGATTGGCCATGCTCTCCGCCCCGATATTCGAACAGGCACCATATAGCTTATGAACGGTGGCAGTCCATTCGTGATGGTTTTTACTGCGGGCATGTTCCTCCATATGGGATAAATCCGTATCCAGCGTACTGAGGAAAGATTGAATGAGATGAGCCTCGATTTTCTTGTCGCCGCCCGAAAATTCCTCGAGCCGTTCCCTGTTAAATGCCTGCGGGTTCTTGAATCCGTCACTATGAAAGGCAATAATATCTCCTCCGTTTGTTGGATTGAGCCATCGATCCAGTACGGCGTAAAGTTCCTCCCTTTGAATGGGTTTGCCCAGAAAATCATCCATACCGACGGCCGTGCATTTTTCGGTCATCTCGCGGCGGATATCCGCCGTTACCGCGATCACAACGGGAAGTTTTTTGCCCGATGCTGAATAGAGAGAATGCAGCTTGTTCATTATTTCGAACTCGTCCATATCCGGCATGTGGCAATCCAGCAAAATCAGGTCATAATGCATATCCGCAATCATTCCAAGCGCCTCTTTTCCGCTTAAAGCCTCCCCGATATCGGTATAACCGCGCCATCGCAGCATCTGACCCAGACCCAGAATATTGACGATATGGTCATCAATAATCAGGATACGCGCATCAGTTTGAATAAGGGATGGCGGATCAATGCGACCTTCCGGTTCTACCGAATGTGACGCCTGCCCTGTATTTCCGATTTCAAGCGGAAGAGATACCGAGAATTCCGTTCCCTCGCCGGGGATACTTTTGACATTTACATGCCCCTTCATCAGATGGACAAGATCTTGCGTAATGGCAAGACCAAGGCCCGTACCGCCATATTTGCGTGTGGTCGAAACCTCCGCCTGCTCATAGGCTTTGAAGATTTTATCCAGCCGCTGCGCCGACATACCGATCCCCGTATCACAGACTGTCAGTTGCAGCATATATGTATCTGCATTATCTGTGTGACCCGCGATCTGGAGGTAAACTCCTCCCTTTTGTGTAAACTTTATGGCATTGCCCAGCAGGTTATTGAGGATTTGTCCGATGCGTACCGGATCGCCATTCAGATAATGCGGGACATCTTTTGCGATTTCATATTCAAGGGTAATTCCCTTTTGCTGCGCCGGGAGAATATGGATGGAAAGGGTTTGTTCAATGATTGTATTGATGTTGAAATCTACAGATTCCAATGTCAATTTTCCGGCCTCTATTTTCGAGAAATCGAGCAGGTCATTCAAAAGAGAAAGAAGATTTTGTGCAGATCCGTAAATGGTCTTCGCCCATTCACGATGGGTGGGTGAACTGATTTCCTCACTCAAACAATCGGACAGGCTCATAATGCCGTTCATCGGTGTACGCAGTTCATGGGATATATGCGCCAGAAAATCTCCACGCGCTTTATTCGCCTGTTCGGCGGCGATCTTGGCGGTTTCCGCATCGTGCGAAGCCTGGCGTAATTCATGTTCGAAATTCTTCAACGCCGTAATATCGTGGCAATAAATAATCCATGCTTCCCGTCCGTAAGCGGTAACCGGAGAGATGAGTTGCTGATAGATCTTGTGTCCGTATTTGACATCACGTGTGTGAACGTTTGTGTCCAGACAGGGGGTTAGCCCTTTGAAGATTTCATGACCGGCATCCAGATCTGTGTTTTTTGCAAACTCGGTAAAGGCCGCCGGATTGGCAAAGATCACTTCTCCCTGCCGGTCAATCTGGATCAGAGGATGCGGATTATTCAGCGGTAGTTGTGCCATTTCAAGACTTTCACGTTTGGCAGATAGAACCATATCACGGGCTTTTTTCAGCTGATGGCGCCGATAGATGAAATGTCCGGTCTCGATTATAACGAGAGCCAGAGCCATAACCGCATACGGGATCATGTTATCCGGAGTCATATATGTCCCCCCTTATCAATCATGTACATCAGGCCGCCTTGTCCCGCAAAGCGGTACGCGTTTGTGCAAAAACATGCTCCAGCTCCTGAAGCAGAACGGGAATATCCTCGGGTGGAGGCGCTCCGTTAATAGGTTCACGTGTAGCGGATTTCGCAGCCTTCTCGATCTCGAAGGCGAACTCGGCCAGTTTTGCCGCACCCATCTGGCGACTTGATGATTTAAGGCTATGTGCCGGACGAATCATGTCTTTAATACTTCCCGTGCACACGCATTCCTTGAGAGTGGCAACATATTCTTCGGATGTATCCAGATAGACATGCACCATTTCATCATATCTGTGTTTTAACATTTTGCGGGCATTCGTAACGGTGAGCAGATCCAGAACCGCCGATATATCGGTAGAGGTTGAAGATGAGGATGTATCTTCTTCTTTTGCCGTATCATCATCCGGTGCCCGTATGTCTTGCTTAATCGGAACAACATTGGAGGCCGGTGTCGCTATCATCTGCCGCCTTTTCATGAGTTCGCTCCGGCCCTTGATAGCGGCATAGACTGTTTCTTTAAGCTCCTTTGACCGGATCGGCTTGGAGAGATAGTCGTCCATGCCCGCTTCCAGACATTTTTCACGATCGCCCTTCATGGCATTGGCCGTGAGTGCAATGATTTTTAGATTGGAATTCATTTCGCCCTGTTTTTTCATTTCGCAGATCCGGCGGCTGGCCTCAAAACCATCCATGACCGGCATCAGGCAGTCCATGATTACCAGATCATATTGATTTTCAGACAGGGCGTTCAGCGCTTCTTCCCCGTTCGAGACAACCGTATATTCTACATCCATTTCTTCCAGAACTTCCTGGATAAAGACCTGATTGACCAGATTATCTTCGGCGACCAGAATATGGTGTCCTTTGAGTTTATAGGCTGGTTCATCGGGATTAAGATGGAAGAAATGCTGCGTATCGATATGGATCAGGCCTTGTGTTGCACCGTCCTGATATTTCCCCCAGATGAGGGCGAGTGTCTCCACCAACGTATGATTACTGACCGGTTTGACCATATAGGCGGAAAAACCGCGCATGGCGAATTTCTCGTAGTTCTCGGCATTACCGGCCGCCGTCAGCATGATCAGGCAGGCTGATTCCAGAGCCTTTTCATCCTTGATCGCACGGGCCAGCATTTCCCCGTTCATTTGCGGCATCAGGTAATCGATCACAACGATATCATAGGGGCACCCTTCGGTGGCGGCCTGACGCATCTTCATCAGGGCCTCTTCCCCGCTTGCCGCCGTATCGCAGATCATTCCGGTTTCGGTCAGTTGTTCTTTTACGAGTAAACGGATGACGGGCAGATCATCCACTACCAAAATCCGGACATGTTCGAGAATAAGGGGACGCGGCTTCGTATGGACATGTTCTTTATTACGTTTGAAGGTGAGGGTAAACGAGAAGGTCGAGCCTTCACCTTTCCGGCTGTCCAGATTAAGAGTGCCGCCCATCATTTCGATCAGGCTTTTGGAGATACCAAGTCCCAGCCCTGTCCCGCCATACTTGCGGGTTGTCGAGTGATCGGCTTGCGAGAATTTGTCAAAGATAATGTGGCGTTCATCTTCTCCAATACCGATCCCCGTATCCTGCACCGAAAAGCGTAAAGTGGTTTTATCCGGATCTTTATAGGTTTCCGGGGTTTCATATACTTGCAAAATGATATGGCCCTTTTCCGTGAACTTGATCGCGTTATTGACCAGATTGCCCAGAATTTGCCGCAGACGCAGCGGATCGGCATAGACGAATTGCTCGCTTCCCGGTACGTAGCGGACGACAAGCTCGACGGCTTTATCACGTGCTTTGACCGCATGCAGGGCGGCCAGCTCATCCACGACTTCCAGCAAATTCGTCGGCATATATTCAAGTGACAGCTTATTCGCCTCGATCTTCGAGAAGTCGAGAATATCATCAATAATATGAAGCAATGCCTCCCCCGAACTGAGGATTGTCTGGGTGTGGGAGCGGATCTTGGCCGGTGGATCAAGATTGAGGATCAGTTCGGCCATACCCAAAATACCGTTCATCGGCGTGCGGATCTCGTGGCTCATCGTGGCAAGGAAATTGGATTTCAGGCGGTTGGCCTCTTCGGCCTTTTCCCGCGCGATTTGCAAATTATGCAGATTCTTCATCATCTGCCGGATGAAGAGGATGGAAAAAGTCAAGGCCACCAGAATGAGAAAGATGATATAGGAGTTATTGGTTTTATAGGTCTCGATAAAAGCTTTTGTCGGTGTGAATTCCCAAATCAGCCGCGCCGCGCCGATATTATAACTCTGGGTAAAGCGATAGGGGACGGTATCGGCATATTCGCGCGGCGTGTCATTATATATGATTTGGACATCCTCTCCCGTTTTTGGTTCGATCCGGATCGTGTGGTAAATAAAGGGCGTATTCTCGCTTTGGGCCAGCAGGGCCTCTTTTACCAGTAAGGGAATATCGAGCAGGCTATAGGCCAGACCCATCAGATTGGAATTTTGATATACGGGATGAAGCAGCATAAAATGTTGCGCCGGATCATCGGTTTGATCCAGACGGTGGATATCCTTGAACCCGATATCATGTGGAATGACGGCAAAAAGAGAATAGCTCTCAATGCGTGATTGTTGCAGCAAGGAAACGATCCCGGAATCGGAAAGCAGGGTAATCCCGTCTTCATTTCCATCCCTATATGAAATATCGATCGGGCGATTTTGCATCCATGTGAATTGATCGGATTCGGCAGTATAACCAATCCAGCCAATTGCATCATAGCTGGGGTGGTTTTGCAGGGAGGATGCAACAAAGGAGGAAAATTCATCATGTGTTACTTCTTCAGAGGACGCATAAAAGCTGCCGATTTTCTCCAGAATATGTTTATGCCATTCAAGTTGCTGCATAATAATGGCGGCGTCCGTTTGAGCCAGATAGGTGAAACCTTCCCGTGCCCGTTCCTCTTGCGAGATGTTCTTAATCCATGCCACGGAAAAGGCCAGAGATAGTCCAATAATCAGGATCAGTGCATGGGAGGGCCATTCCTGTAACATGCTTTTGATTGTCAGACTTCTTGCGTCATTATTTTCCTTCTCAAGATATCTTTGCTGCGGCAAATTCAGGCCCGATTTCCCCGAGCCTTGTAGAGCCATCCACGCAATGGTCAATGTAATAAACAAAAAGAAAGCCAGCATGGCCGGTAAGACGACGGTCAGTTTCCGCAAGGCATTATCCGCCATTTGCGAGGTATTGTTTCGCATTTCTTCGGATTCGTGTTTATTTTGCTGGATCAGGAATTCGAGTGCCTGAAGAGCCTGCATGTCTTCGACCTTTACTCTCTGGTCGATTTGTTCGATGGGAAGTCCTTCTTCCAGTGCGACGTCCACACGCAATAGTTTTTCTTCATATTGTTGAAAGACATTCTCAATCTCGGCCAGAGCCTCTTCCTTTTCCGGTGAGAGGGGAAGCGACCTGTAACGAAAGAGAATATTTTTTATTTCCGTCATATTGCTGCGTGCTGCATTCAGATAGCGTATATCATGCCGCAGTACAAAATTCTTGAAGTTGTGGATAAAACCACCATAGCCGTTTTCCCGCGAGAGCTGGCTCAACAGGATGGTTTCTGTTGAAATACCGCGCGTGTCTTCCACATATTGGGTTTTTAGGTGATCCAGATGCCGCGTCTCATAAAATGCAAACGCGAACATAATGAGCGTTGTGACCAGAGCAATAGCCAATAACCAGAGTGTAAGTTTATTTTGTTTGTTCATCCCTCTCCCCATATTGACTACCATTCCAGCCTTTCTCCATTGCCGACATAGGCGATGACCTGCCGTCCGTCCTTGTTGTATTTGAGATCATCAAAGCTCGTCGTTCTGGCTTGTGCGATACCGCGCCCGTGATTATCCCCCGCCCGCGCCGGGTCGATCTCCATATATGGCCGGAAATCAAATCCGTTGCCCTGATCCTCGATCACGACATAGGTTCCATTTGCTTTATGCGCGATGGTGGCAGAGACGGAACGATCCTTATATTCGGGGAGTCTGGCGCGGCGTTCGACTTCCGCCCGCCATGTTCCTTCTTCGATCAGAGTTGTTTTCTTATCATAGCCGATTTCCAGATTGCCGTGTTCGACCGCATTGATCAGAAGTTCGCCCAGCCCCGGCAAAACACGCTCGGGATCGGGAAAACAATTTGCCAGAAATGCAGCAAGACTCTCCGCCTGTGCCAGTGTTTTGAACTGGAAACGGCAGGTATCGATCAGATCGAAGCTCGCTTTATGTTTACCAAGTTCCTCGGAGAGGGTTTTTGTCTGTTCGGCCTCGCGTATTGCGGCGGAGAGGACAGAGCGTAGCATGGTCTCGTTTACGGGTTTGGTCAGATAATAAAATACACCCGCATCCAGTCCTTCGCGCAATTCCTCAGTCGTATCCGCGCCCGTCACCATAATCACCGGAATATGACGTAATACCGGATCATCCTTCATATGTTTGATCGCGGTCAGTCCGTCCATCACCGGCATTTCCCGGTCCATCAGTACCACATCGATTTCACCCATTTTACTTTTGCGCAGGATATCCAGTGCTTCCTGTCCGTTGGATGCGCTGATCATATTATGTCCCAGATCGGAGATCTGCACCTCAAGAAACCGCAACGCGAATAAATCGTCTTCGACCGCCAGAATATTGACCGGTTCGCCGAACTGAACCAGTTGATCGGATTGATAGTGTGCGTCCCCTTGATAGGGCATGGGAGTTGCGTCCATTGTTTTACCTTTCTGTAAATGCGGTTCGTAGCGAGATATGGATAGGTTTAAGCAGGTATTGCAGGATGGTTTTCTCGCCTGTGATGACATCCGCCATCACGGTCATGCCAGGCAAAATGATGTTATCGGGATTGCCGCCGACATAATCCTTATTCAACAACACACGCCCCTGATAATAGCGTTCGTCATTTTCAACCGTGAACGTGCTGGCGGAAATATAATCCAGTGTGCCCTGCACAAATCCGTAGCGGGAAAAGTCATAGGTGCTGAATTTGACCTGCACCTTCTGGCCAATCTTCAAATGCCCGATATCTTTAGGGGAAATTTTGACCGCAACTTCCAGCTGTTTATCTTGCGGGACGATCTCCATGATCGTGTCGCCCGGGCGTACCACGGCGCCGATCGTATTGACGGTGATGCCTTTGATAAAACCATCGGTGGGAGCGCGGATCGACATCCGGTCGATGCGTTCTTGCAGCTTATCGATGACTTCCTGATTTTGCGAAATATCGGCTTCGACCAATGCGAGTTTTTCATAGCTTTCATCCCGTTGCCGTGCAGAGAGAGATGAAAGTTTATTTTCCGCCTCCACTATTTCGGACTCGGCGACCAGAATCTGGTTCTCCAGCCGTTTGACCGAACCTTCAAGTTCGTTGACTTCCTTTTTATTCTCTAAAAGTTGAACGGTGGAAGCATAGCCCTGCTGGTTGAGTTTGCTGCGCCGTGAATAGATATCCCGCGCAATGCTTAAATTTTCTTTTGCAGTTTGCAGATCGGTTTTAAGCGAGTTGATCGCCTGTTTTTTCTGGTTGATCTGGTCATGGATCAGGGCTTCTTCTTTTTCCCGTGCCAGACGCATGCCCTTGAAGAACGATATCTGATCGATGATCAATTCCGGCGGGGCATTGGAATAGGCCGAGAAATTCGGCTCCCTGTTCTCGACAAAAGCACGCAGGCGCTCGGCTTGAAGACGCAAAGACAGATCCTTGCTGCGGGCACGCTGCATATCTTCTTGAATACTTGCATCATTCAGGGCAACGAGCAGATCGCCGGTTTTGACTTGCTGGCCTTCTTTTACATTGATGGATTTGATGATGCCGCCTTCCAGATGCTGCACGGTTTGTTGATAGCCATCGGGGACGACTTCGCCCGGTGTGCGTGCCACTTCGTTGATATTGGTAAAGGCCGCCCAGACGAGAAAGGCCAGTAACGCCGCCGATGTCATTGCCATGGTCGAGCGAACGATATGCGGATTGACGGATTCCTCCAGCTGGATGGCTTGCGAGAGATAACGGTTTTGCTTTTCCCGTTTCTTACCGGTGGAAGAGGAGGTTTTCTTGTCAAATAAACGTATCATGCGACGGCTCCTTTTATGGTGACTTGCGCGAGCATTATATCCTGATTTCCGACTACCGGCGCGGATAACCCGCGCAGCCATACAATCGTATCGGACAGCTTCATAAAGTCGGTGCGGTAGGTGCACATAATGACAGTGCGTTTTCCCTTCACGCTCGCGATGTAGTTTTTGAGGTTCTTTCCCGCAACACCCGAGAGCAGGGAATTAGGTAATTCATCAATCAGCAATATATTTCCCGGATGAAGGTAAGCACGTGCAATCGACAGGCGGCTGGCCAGACTGGAGGTGAGTTTTTCCTCGCCATAGGAACCTATAATCGTATCCATTTGCTGCGGCAGGGTTCGAATATCATCATAGGCATTGGCAAGTTTTAAAGCTTGTTCAATATCCTCCATCGTGGCAAGCGGATTGGCCATGCGCATATTTTCCAGCACACTGCCATAATAAAAATGTGCGGATTTCGGGATATAGGCAATCTGGCGGCGCAGATCCGGTGCGTCGAGCTGGCGGATATCGAATCCGTCAATACGTACTGTGCCTTGTGATGCATGTTGCAGGGATTTAATCAGTTTCAGGACATCGGTTTTACCGCTGCCATTTGCACCGGTCAGGACGACCATATCCCCGGCTTCGGCCTTAAAGGACAGATCGGTAAAGATATAGTCCTGATCCGCATCATAGCGGAAGTCGACATGATGGAAGGAGACTTCACCCTTGATACGGGGAAGGCGGGAGAAGCTGCGCGCTTCTTCGGCCTCGGTCTCGATATCCATCAGATTATTCACCTGATCGATACTGTTACGCAGTTGTTCAAGGCGCGGCACCATCGTACACAGCGAATAAAGCGGGGTCAGCACACGCCACACCAATATCATCGTGGCGACCAGCGCGCCCGTTGTCAGCATTCCCGCCCAGATCAAATGCGCACCAAATCCGATGACAGCCACAGCGGATATAATGGTGAGTGTGTGCGCCAGAGTTTCAGAGATTGTGCCGAGCCAGCCCAGATAAAAATGCGACATCATTTCACGTCCCGAAAGATGACGGAATTTTTCCTGCCATTTTTGCTGCAGCCCTTGTCCGACGACCCCTTCGAGTTTTTCAAAGGTTTCAATGGTAAATTGTTGACGCGCCGAACTGGTTTTCGCGGCCAGACGGATAGCGACTTTAACCTTGCCGCGGATAAACCAGAACAGCGCCAGATAGGCAAATCCCATCACAACCGGAACAAAGACGAGCGGCCCCGCAATAAAAGCAATTGCCGCCAGAGAAATAATCACAAAGGGTGCCTCCAGAAGAGATAAAAAGACAGAGCCGCTGAAGAAGTCACGGACGGATTCAAAGGTTTTTATACGGGCAATTTGCGCCGCCACCGATGCGCGCTCGATCATGTCGGGAGACAGGCCGATCAGATGGGCAAAAATCCGGTTCCCGACGATATTATCCAGCCGCCCCGATAGCCATGAAAGCCCGCGTGAGCGGATAGCCCGCAAGCGCCATTCAAAGGCAATGGCAATAAATGCGCCCACCGCCAGCATTGGCAAGGTATCCGGCGCGCCGGCCGCAATCACGCGATCATAAACCAGCATGATAAAAAGGGGTGTAACCAGCGCAATAATATTCAGGATTAATCCCGCGGTCATGACTTGCGCGAAGGTACCTTTAAAGCGTCCCATTAGCGCTCGAAACCATGTATGACCGCTGCCTTGCCGCATGAAATGCGAAATGGGCTGTGCGTTTTCATCATATTTCTGGAAGAACCAGACCTTACCGTTTTTATCAAATCCCGGTGGGACCGCGCTGACCAGACGGGAGACCGGATCATAGAAAAGCAGCTCGTTATTCTCATTCCGCCCCAGAACAAGGCACGGAATTTTTGGATGACCGCCCTTTGGAATAAAGAGACCGGGGAGAAGACGCTCGTCAATATCATAGAGATCCGCTTCCGCCGGACGACAGGAATATCCCATATGCGACATGGTGTTCAGGACATCCGTCTCGTCCATTGCATTGGTGTGATAGGGAAGCGATTCCAAAATGCGCTGGACTTTACATCCGGGTTCCAGTTTTAGAATGAGGGCGCATAAGCAGACTTCCCACGCGCCGTCCTCGGTGAAATGTTGCCTTCCCGTTTTATGCAGCAATTCAAGCATATTCAAAATGGGCTGGCTATCGACAAAGCGGGAAAAAGCATTGGACGTTTCGGCAGGTTCGGTTTGTGCTGTTGTTGTTTCGATTGTCATTATAGGCGAAGCTCCTTATACGGGCGGACATTGCCGCGGCTATAGGATTCGGTATTCGGGGTGAGGATGCCGTTTTCGAGTGTAAAATGCTCATCAGTCAGACCGCGCAGATTACGGTCATCGGAGACAATAATCATGGACACACG
>MDSW01069285.1_pt1 | contig 14870 bp, 19 predicted proteins | sample 811171 | NCBI WGS metagenome assembly MDSW01 (sample SAMN05326641, study PRJNA326480) | marine metagenome | isolation source: seawater | place: Atlantic Ocean: North West | collected 2012 | reverse complement strand
ATACAGGATATTTGGTTGATAAAAAAAATAATTTATTTATGGGTTTCTCTCATGGCGTTACAGCCAATGACATTGATAAGGATGGTGACACAGATTTAATTACAACTATGTTTGAGGGTTCTGTTTGTCATTTCAATGATGGTGAAGGAAATTTCGATGCAAAAATATGTCATCCAGATATGGCTTTTGCGATTACATCAGGCGATTTTAATAATGATGGAAATATAGACATTGTGGTTGCTGGTCATCATTGCCCTGGAGGTAAGTTAGACTATTTAAGAGAATGCAGTGCTGAGAGAGGGGGCAATAAGGGAGTTAAACTGGTGTTAGGTGATGGCAAAGGCAATTTTAAAAAAACTTCTCAAATTTTACCCTGGGCATCAACAAATAATGGAAAGTTTGTTTATAGCCATATAGTTGAAATGACAACCTGGGATTTTGATGATGATGGTGATCTTGATATAGCTGGCTCACATGTAGGGCCGTGGTATTCGGGTGGTGTGATGTTGATTTATGAGAATTTGGATGGACAATTTAAAATTGCAGACACTGTTGATTTTATTCAACCTAATCCAAATTGGGTAGACAAAAAGTCATGGAATAGTGAAATAAAACATGAGGCAAAGGGTAACCCATATAACTCGTATTGTCAGAGCAGTATTTTAATAGATGTTAATTTAGATGAGAAGATGGATATTTATTGTGATGCGGTTGTTCATGATGCACATAATGGATACTTCTTTATTAACAAAGGTAATCTAAAATTTGAAAAGATAGGTCCTGATGAAATGAAGAAAACAGGTTGGGTAAATTACTATCCCTTCTTTAAAGATTTTAACAAAGATCAAACATATACACCCATTAGATAGTTTGAAAATGATTTTATCTAAACCTAATTATATTAAAATTTACGGTCACAGGGGTGCTAGGGGAGATCTGCCAGAAAATACATTAGAGAGTTTTAAATATTTATTTGAAAATAATATACATGCTTATGAAACTGATATTTTAATTTCAAAAGATTTCATTCCTATAATTACGCATGATTTTAGATTGGATCCCAGTTATACAAAGGACATTAACGACAATTGGATTGAAGATGAAAACATAAAAATTATCGACCTGACGTACGATCAAATATCACAATTTGACGTTGGTACGCTTAACAAGCAATCTAAGTATGGAAGAAAATTTATTAATCAAAAAAGTTTGGAAAATCAAAAAATACCAAAATTATCTGATCTTTTAAAATTAACATCAGATAATATTGTTGAAAATTTATTAATAAATTTAGAAATTAAATCAACGCCTGTTGAAAAAAGCCTTACGCCAGAACCAAATGAGATGGTAAAAATAATTATAGATGAAGTTAGTCATTCGAATTTAGAGGATAGAATTATTTATTCATCTTTTGATTGGAGGGTTCTAAGAGAAATAAAAGAGAGGGACCCAAAAATTCCTCGGGCCTACCTTACATCTGGTGTTAAAGGAAAAATTTATGATAAGTCGCCCTGGTTAGATTTTACTCCTTTACATAATGGTGTTGAATTACCTGAACTTATTAAAGCACTTGGCGGAAGTGCTTGGCACCCCAATTATAAAGATGTTAATAAAGAAATTGTTCAAATATCTCATGATAAGGGATTACCTGTTAATGTGTGGACCGTAAATAGAGAGAGCGACATGCTGCGGATGATTGATTATGGCGTTGACGGTATAATGACTGACTATCCTTTGAAATTAAAAGAGCTTTGTGAAAGAAAAAATATAAAGTGGTTTTAATTAAAAAATTAGTGCTTATTGGTTCATGCTGCTGAAAAACTCTTCATTGGTTTTACAGTCTTTCATCTTATCTAATAAAAATTCCATTGCGTCCACCGTACCCATAGATGATAAAATTTTCCTTAAAATAAAGACTTTTTGAAGGTCTCCAGCATCTAATAATAAGTCTTCTTTTCTAGTTCCAGATTTTTGGACATCAATCGCAGGATAAGTCCTTTTATCGGAAAGTTTTCTATCAAGAACAATTTCAGAATTACCAGTACCTTTAAATTCTTCAAAAATGACTTCATCCATTCTACTACCAGTTTCAATTAATGCTGTTGCAATTATTGTAAGTGAACCACCTTCTTCGATATTTCTAGCTGCACCAAAAAATCTTTTTGGTCTTTGTAAGGCATTAGCATCAACACCACCAGTTAAAACCTTTCCACTTGAGGGGACAACAGTATTATAAGCTCTACCTAATCTTGTGATAGAGTCTAAAAGAATAACCACATCATATTTATTTTCAGCAAGTCTTTTTGCTTTTTCTATAACCATCTCAGCAACTTGGACGTGTCTTGCAGCTGGTTCGTCAAATGTTGAACTAATGACTTCACCATTAACAGATCTTTGCATATCAGTTACCTCTTCTGGTCGTTCATCAATTAAAAGAACCATTAAATAAGCATCTGGAAAATTTTCTGCAATTGATTTTGCAACTTTCTGAAGAATAACTGTTTTTCCAGACCTGGGAGGGGCAACAATGAGTGATCTTTGTCCTGCACCAACTGGGGCAATTATATCAATAATTCTGGCTGATAGGTCTTTATCAGGTTTATCTGTTTCAAGATTAAATTTCTTTTCAGGGTATAATGGAGTTAGATTATCAAAATTTGTTTTAAATTTATTATTTTTAGCAATTTCAATAAAATTAACTTTATTGATTTCTACCAATGCAAAATAACGTTCTCCCTCTTTAGGAGGCCTAATAGGGCCTTCAAGAGTATCACCTTTCCTAAGACCAAATTTCTTAATAAAGTTCGGTGTTACATAAATATCATCAGGACCTGGAAGATAATTAGAGTCTGCAGACCTTAAAAAACCAAAGCCATCTTGCATGGTTTCCAAAACACCTTCGCCAATAATTTCTTCATTTTTTTCAGCGAACTTTTTTAGGACAGAAAAATAAATCTCCTGTTTTCTTAGACCTGATGCATTTTCAATACCTAAAGACTCTGCATATTTTAATAATTCTTGTGGTTTTTTTTCTTTTAATTCGTTTAGATGCATTTTGGAAAATTCCTAGATAGTTAGATTTATAGAGTTATCTATATAACAAAAAAAAATATAAAAATATATATATTTATAGAAGTAGTATTGTTGTAGTAGGTCGAATTGTGGGGATTAACAACTTATTATTACACATTACTGTTATTATTATTGATTTTATTGTGTTTAATAACAGCTGAGGATAACTTAATATTGATAAATAATTGTTCTTTAAGCTGTTTAGAACTTTAAAAAATTATGCATAAGTTATTTCATCCACAACTTTCCAAACAAGTTATTATTGGCACTAAAAGTAAATCACGGCGTTCTCTATTTGAGAGTATCAACTTAAACTTTCAATATCAAACTGCCAACATAGATGAAAAAAATGTACCAAATTTAAAAAACGATAAATACGATGCATTGAAAATAGCCATAGCAAAAGCAGATTATTTATCAAATCGTAATAAGGGAAAAATCATTGTCACATTTGATACAACAATTCTTTTTAACAAAAAGACTGTTTATAAATGTAGCACCCCAAGATGTTGCATAAAACTATTAAATTCGTTTAGCCATAAGACACATTACTTATACACAGGTATGGTATTTATGGCAGATAATAAGATTATCAAAAAAAAATTATCAGAAACAAAGATCACATTTAAAAATAATCATAAATCTGTTATCTCTAAATATGTGAAGGATAATTTTAATCAAATAAAGTCAGCAGTAGGTTGTTATAATATTGAAAGCACTGGTAGGATACTTTTTCATAATATTACGAACAGCTATTTTAATGTTTTAGGCATTGATATTATTAATTTCATAGGCACGCTGAGGAAAATTTAATGAAAAGGAAAATTGGTATTTTAGCAGAAAAATTAAGTCATTCACTATCGCCAGTAATTCATAGATATTGGGATAATTTATATGAAACCAACTTTATCTATAAAAAATTTGAAATAAAAAAAGAATTACTTGAAAAATTTTTTAATGATTATCGAAAAAATAATACTTTCAGCGGCTTTAATATAACCATACCGTACAAAGAGATATGTATGTCTTATTGTGATAAAATTTCATCAAGCGCAAAAAAAATAGGATCTGTTAATTTAATATATAAAAAGAATAAAATAATATATGGCGACAACACTGATGTAATAGGTTTTTCGAAATGTTACAATAGTCTTAAAATTGAGAAACCAAAAACAGTACTAGTTGTTGGTGCTGGGGGCGCTGCTCGAGCGGTGTTGTATTTTTTAAATAAAAAAAATATTGTAAATATTGATGTTTTTGCTCCAACTTTAAAAAGAAAAGTGGGGCTAGAAACTTGTTTTAATTTCAAAAATTTTATTAATAAGAGCACAAAACTGAGAAACAAATATGATTTAATTATTAATGCTTCTAGCGCAGGTATGGTTGGAAAATCCTCATTAAACAGAAATATCATAAATCTGGTAAAATCATCTAAAAGTGTCATAGATATCGTCTATAACCCAATCATCACTGACCTATTAAAAAAAGCAGATCTTGAAAATAAAAATTACATTGGTGGGTTAACAATGTTAGTCGAACAGGCTAAACCATCATTTGAAAGATGGACAGGAAAAAAAATAATTATTGATCAGGACTTATATAAAAAAATCGAGCGATATATTTAATGAACATAGCAATTACAGGAAACATTGGTTCTGGAAAATCTGAAGTAATTAAATTTTTAAAATCACTGAACTTTAGATGTATCTCATCTGATAAAATCATATCTAGTCTTTATAATAATGAAAAAACAAAATCTAGTATCCTTAACAAGCTTAATTTAAATCAAAAAAATTATAAAGAAGAGATTTTAAAAAATTTAGGTGATGAAAATTTTAATCGGTTACTTAAAAAAGTTATTTATCCAATGCTTTATGCAAAAAAAAAATTAATGACACCAAAATATGAAACATATAATCCTATCTTTTTTGAAGTGCCTTTATTGTTTGAAGAAAAATTAGCGAGATCATTTGACTTAATCATATTCATAAAAGCAGATATTAATAAAAGAAAGGAGAGAGTATTAAAAAGAGGCGTGTCTAAAGAATACTTTAATCTTATGAACAAAAAACAGTTCAACGAAAATACGAAATCAAACTTATCAGACTTTACTATTCAAAATAATGGTTCCATCTTGAATTTAAGGTTAAATATTATTAAATTATTAAATTTATGAGAGAAATAATCCTAGATATAGAAACCAGCGGTCTTGATTACAAAGATGGTCACAGAATTGTAGAAATTGGTTGTATAGAAATGAATAAAAAAGAAGTTGGTGGTCATTACCACCAATACATCAACCCTCTCAAAACTCTTACAGAAGACAATATTAAAATACATGGGATCACAAATGAATTTTTAGAGGACAAACCAGTATTCGAAGAAATTGTTGATGATTTTTTAAAATTTATTCAAGATAGTTCAATTATTGCTCATAACGCAAATTTTGATATTGGTTTTCTTAATTTTGAGCTTGAAAAAATATCAAAGCCCAAAATAGATAAAATTAGAGTGGTTGACACTGTGACAATTGCAAGAAAAAGATTTCCAGGACAACAAGTAAATCTTGATGCTTTGGTAAAAAAATTAAAAATTAATTCTATAATTAATAGAGAACATCATGGAGCTTTAAAAGATGCTAAAATATTAACTGATGTCTATTTAGAGCTGCAGGGCATCAATCAGATAGGTTTAAAATTAGATGAAATGAAATCAAATAACTTTAAATTAGCAAGTGAGCCAAATTTAAATAAAGTCGTATTAACAAAAGAAGAGACAGATGCACACAAAGAGTTTATAAAAAATGATATACCAAAATCTAATTGGGCGTTGTTAGACAAAAATTATGAGTAGTGAATTTATAGATATATTATTATTTGGAGTTATAGCGGTCTTTCTAATATATCGTTTAAGAAGTATATTAGGCTCCACTGATGGCAAAATTGTAAATATCAAAACTAAGAAATCTAAATCAAGCTTTAAACCTAAAATTGTTCCTCAAAACACTAATACGGAGTTCTTAGATGGTGCTAACAAAGCATATGAAATGATTGTTCAAGCTTACCAAAGTAATAACATTGAAAACGTAAAAGATTTATTAACACCAGAAGCTTTAAATGCCATGGTGCAAGCTAAGGCACCAAAAGAAATAAAATTTTCAGAAGTAATGAATAGCTCTATCTTAGAGGATCGTGAAGAGGATAGCCGTTTAATTAAGTCCGTCAAATTTGAAACAGAACATTATAATGTTGCAAACAATGAGATTTTAACTGTCGTTGAAGATTGGGGTTTTGAAAAGGAAAAAAACACTTCAGATCCTAATTGGAAGCTATTTTCTATCAAACTTGTCTCATAAAATAAAATTAAACCTTAAAAACAAAACTAAGTCTCTAGAAGATTTACCTAATCAAAAAATATCTATTGTTTTAAAAAAGGATAAAATTAAAACGGAGGAATTTGTACCTAAAAAAATCATCAAGCCAAATGATGTTATCTATAAAATACGCCCAGTTACAATTGATCAACAATTACATAAACAATTTAGAAAAGTTGATTTTTCAAAAATAGATCTTCATGGCTCTACTGTAGACGAGGCACATCAGAAATTATTAAAATATTTCGCAAACCACTTCTCTAAAAAGAATTTGTTACATATTGTAATTACTGGATTAGGAAATAAATCTAGTGAAGGAGATTTTTTTACTGGAAAAATAAGAAAGCAATTCCCTTTATGGTTAGACACAGAGCCTTTTCAGAAATTTGTCAAATCCTATTATCCGTGTAAGATTCAACATGGAGGACTTGGTGCTTTTTATATTAAATTAAAAACTAGAGTATAAATTTCTTTTCGTCAGTTGGTTTGATTTCAGATGTAATAGCATCTGTCACCCATTGCTTGTTAACTGTTTCAATTTTTTTCTCTGATAAATTTGCATCAAAGCTAATTCTTTCTAAAATTTTTTCAAACATGGTTTGCAACCTTCTTGCGCCAATATTCTCAATTTCATTATTTATTTGTTCAGTGAGCACTGCTATTTCTTCTATAGCCTCATCCTCAAACACTAAATCAATATTTTCAGTTTCAAATAAAGATTTATATTGTTTGGTTAAGCTATTATCTGTTTCCTTTAATATTCTAATAAAATCACTTTTAGTGAGAGCATTTAGTCTTACACGAACAGGCAGTCTCCCTTGAAGCTCTGGAAGTAAATCACTGGGTTTTGATTGATGGAAGGCACCTGATGCAATAAATAAAATATGATTTGTTTCTATTGTTCCATATTTTGTAGAAACCACAGTACCTTCAATTAATGGAAGTAAATCTCTTTGAACCCCTTCTCGAGATACATCACCGCCGCGCCGTTCACTATTTGGTGCAATTTTGTCTATTTCATCAATAAAAACGATACCACTTTCTTGAACGCTTTTAATGGCATTTTGAACGACATTCTGTTTTTCGGCAATTTTTTCAATTTCTTCTTGGATAAGAGGCTCGTACGCATCACCAATTTTTAGTTTTGTTTTTTTCTTATTTTTTAATCCTTTGCCAAAAATATCATTCATATTAATCATGCCCATTTGTGCACCCGGCATTCCAGGAATATCTAATGATTGAAAGGGATTAGATTTTTGATCTAAAGCTATCTCTACTTCTTTATCATTTAACTGATTGTTTCGTAACATAGAACGAAATTTTTCTTTTGTTTCTTCTGACGGATTATCACCTAGTAAAGATTTTAGCACTATCTCTTCTGCATTATTTTTTGCTTCATCAATAAATTTATCTCTTATTTTTTTCTTTTCTAAATTTATTGCAACTTCAATTAAATCTCTAATAATTTGCTCTACATCTCTACCTACATATCCAATTTCTGTAAACTTGGTAGCCTCAACTTTAATAAATGGAGATTGTGTAAGCTTGGCAAGTTTTCTTGCAATTTCTGTTTTGCCACATCCGGTAGGCCCTATCATTAAAATATTTTTAGGAATGATATCATCCCTAAGTGATTCATCGCTTACATTCAAGCGTCTCCAACGGTTACGAAGAGCTATTGCTACTGCTTTTTTAGCTTCATCTTGTCCAATGACATAACGATCTAATTCTTCTTTTATTATTTGAGGTGTTAAATTTTGATCATCCATTAAATTTTTATTTCAGCAATATTTAAAGTATCATTTGTATATATGCACAGTTCTGCGGCAACCTTTAATGATTCAGCAGCAATTTCATGTGCGCTTAGATTTGATTTTCTTTTTAACGCTCGTGCGGCGCTTAAAGCAAAGTTTCCGCCAGATCCAATGGCAACAATTCCTTCTTGAGGTTCGAGTACATCACCTGTTCCACTTATTAAAAATGTTTCCTTTTTATCAGCAGCAATTATCATTGATTCAAGTCGACGAAGGTAACGATCGGTTCTCCAATCTTTTGCGAGTTCAACACACGCTCTTTTTAAATTATAGGAAAATTCTTCACATTTCTTTTCCAACCTATCAAAGAGAGCTAGTGCATCGGCTGTAGACCCAGCAAATCCAACTATAATTTGATCATTATGAAATGTTCTTATTTTATTTGCATTAGACTTAATAACAGCAGTTCCTAAAGTAACTTGACCATCTGATGCAATAACTACGCTTTTATCATCTCGTACACAGACAACAGTTGTAGAACGTATTATTGTTTTATTTTTATCCATTATTCCTATAAATATAGGTACTAATTATCTGATTACAAATGAGACAATTCACATTTAATAGAGACACAAGAGAAACAAAAATTTCCATTTCCATTAATTTAGATGGAGTTGGAAAAAGTAACATCGATACTGGTATTGCGTTTTTTGATCATATGCTTCAACAAATAAGCACGCACGGTTTAATTGACTTAGATATTAACTGTGATGGAGATTTGAAAGTTGATATGCACCATACAGTAGAGGATGTTGGTATTGCTTTAGGAGAATGTATTAAAAACGCACTTGGTGACAAGAAAGGCATAACTCGTTTTGCTAATTCATATGTAACTTTTGATGAAACCTTAACTAGGACAGCAATGGATTTATGTAATCGTCCTTATTTTATATGGAATGTTAAGACGACTTTAGAAAAAGTAGGGGATATGGAACAAGAATTATTTCCAGAGTTTTTCAAGTCACTTGTTACTGAATCAAGAATGAATTGTCATATTGAAACTCTTTATGGTGACAATAATCATCATATTATTGAAAGTTGTTTTAAGTCATTTGCCTTATCTCTAAAAAAAGCTATATCTATTGATCCCAGAAAAAAAGGTATTCCAAGTTCCAAAGGTAAGCTTTGAAAAAAAAAGTTCTTGGACTTATTGACGGTCAGTCTGGAAACATAGGTTCAATAAAAAAAGCTATTAAAGATCTAATCAACGAAAAGCCCTATCAACTAAAAATAATACAAGGAAATTTTAACCCAAATAATTTTGATAAAATAATTTTACCCGGACAGGGTGCATATGCAACTTTGATATCTAATCTAAAAAAACTAAAAATAATTCGTCCTTTAAAACAATATTTAGATGATAATAAATCCTATTTAGGTATTTGTGTAGGTATGCAAATCTTATCTGACGAAGGACATGAAGATCAAATCACCAAAGGTCTAGGAATTATATCAGGCAAGATTAAAAAGTTTTCTAATAAAAAACTTATTATCCCACATATGGGGTGGAATACTATTAGTGTTAACAAAGCGGATCCTATTGTTAAAAAAAATTTAAATGAAAAGGATTTTTATTTTGTTCACAGCTATATATATGAAAATATTAATAAAGAGAACATATTAGGCCTAACTACGTACGGGAAAAATTTTCCGTCAATTATTAATAAAGGAAATATTTATGGTGTCCAATTTCATCCAGAAAAAAGCCATAAAAATGGACTTAAATTGATAAAAAACTTTATTATGAAATCATGAAAGTCTTTCCCGCTATTGATATTATTGAAGGTAAGTGCGTTCGCCTTACCAAAGGCCTAGCGGACCAAAAAACAATTTATGAAAATTCCCCTGTTGAGATGGCAAAATTGTATCAAGATACTGGATTTAAAACTATTCACGTAGTTGATCTAGACTCAACTTTAGGTAATGGCAATAATGATAAAATTTTAAAAGATATTAGAAATAATGTTGATATTAAAATTGAAGTCGCAGGCGGAATTAGAAGCAAAGAAGCAATAGACAATAAGATTAATGAGGGCTTTGATATAATTGTTATTGGTACATTTGCTATAAAAAATATTAACGAAGTTTTACAATTTGATGATGTAATTTTAAATAAATTATCTATTGCGCTAGATATAAAAGACAATCAAATTGCTTCGCATGGTTGGCAACAAACTGCTACAACTTCACTTAATGATATCATTGATCAATATAATAAAAAAAATATACATTCTTTCTTCGTAACGGATGTTGCTAATGATGGCATGTTATCTGGATTAAACATGCATACATTCCAAACTATTAAAAATTTAACCAACAAGCCAATTACAATTGGAGGAGGCGTTAAAGATATTTCTGATATTGAATTATCTCAAAAAAATGGGTTTGATAATGTAGTTGTTGGTAAAGCAATATATGAAAATAAAATTTCATTAGAAAGCTTGAAAAGGTTTAATGCTTAAAACTAGAATTATTCCTTGTCTTGATGTCATCGAGAACAAAGTCGTCAAAGGTGTAAATTTTAAAAATATAAAAGTAATGGGGAATGCTGTAGAGATGGCAAGGTATTATTCCTCAGCTGGTGCTGATGAATTGTGTATGCTTGATATTAATGCGTCCTATCAAAAAAGAAAAACATTTATAAAAACTGTTGAGTCGATTGCTAAGGTCATTAACATTCCTTTTACTGTTGGAGGGGGGGTTTCTGCTTTACAAGATATAACTGATTTGCTCAATGCAGGCGCAGATAAAGTCTCTATTAATTCCGCTGCTGTTAAAAAACCATCTTTAATTCGGAGGGCTTCTCTTAAACACGGATCTCAATGTATTGTAGTGGCAATTGATGGAAAAAGATATGGTAAGCAAATGAGAGTATTTATTAAAGGAGGAAGGGTATTAACTAGTAAAGAACTTGTTTCATGGTCTAAAAATGTACAAGAATTAGGGGCAGGTGAAATTTTATTAACATCTATGGATACAGATGGTGTTCAAAATGGGTTTGATAGTGAAATGCTCATAAAAGTAACGAAAAATGTGAATATTCCTGTTATTGCGAGTGGCGGTGTCGGTGAGCTAAATCATTTTTATCTAGGACACTTGACTAAGGCAACAGGCTTATTGGCTGCTAGTGTTTTTCATTCAGGCAAGTATAAGATTACAAAGGTAAAAAATTATTTGAATTCTAAAGGAGTTCCAGTGAGACTATGACCTATGATGATGAAAATATTTTTGCAAAAATATTAAAAGGAGATATCCCTTGTGAAAGTGTCTTCGAAGATGAGCATGTACTTTCTTTTAAAGATATAAACCCACAAGCAAAACTGCATATTTTGATTATTCCCAAAAAGAAATTTATTGATATCACTGATTTCTTAGAAAATGCAGATCCAGAATATCAATCATCATTTTGGTATTCAGTAAATAAAATTATTAAGAAATTAAATTTAACGGATAAAGGATTTCAACTAAAATCGCACAAAGGCAAAGATGGTGGTCAAGAAGTGTTTCACTTCCATCTCCATTTACTTTCTAATACTTAATTATCTTGCTTGAATATAATTAATAATATCTATCACACCTTTGATAGATTTAGCATGACCTATTACACGATTGATTTCATTTTGATCATTTGAAACACCGAAAATATAGATGATCTGCTTTTGAACTTCAAAGTCATATTTAAATTTTTTAATATCATTATCAGTTAAAATCTTTGTAAAAAGCTGGGTGCTAATAAATTTATCTTTCGCTATATCATCTAAACCATAACCAGTATCTATTGATATTTCATTCAGTACTTCTATAACACCATCTTGCTGCCAAGCGAGCCTTACTGCTTCCAATCTCATATCACCAAAAGGAACAACTCCGGTAAGCAACACTTTCCCAAGCTCAACTTCAACATCAATTTTTGTAAACAAAGTTGCATCATAGGAAAAATATTTTTCCTTAATGCCTAATTTTATTGCTGTATCGTCCCAGCTCTCACCTAAGCTTTTTCCATCATTTGACTGGCCAACTACAGCTGATGTTCCTTTAGTTAAAATAGTTGGCGAACAACTAAGAAGTGTCAGAGAGAATATTGCTAAAATTATTTTAATCATTTTTTAATTTCCATAGCTAATTTGTAAAAAGCATTCCTTGATATTTTATACTTAGTTTTAACGACTTGATAAGCTTTTTTAATACCTACACCCTCTATCAATTCTAAAGCCTCATTTTTATCGATATCTTGAAGTAATTGAACATTAATTTCAGCTGTTACACATAATACTAGTTCTCCTTTTAAGGTATCATAATCAAATTTCTCGAAATTATCTGAATTAAGCATAATTCTATTTTCATGAATTTTCGTTAATTCTTTTAATATTACAATTTCATAGTTATTAGATAACTTTGTAACAGCTAAAATATCTTTTTTTATTTGATCTTTTGTTGTGTAAATAATTAAATTGTTGTGTAACTGTTCTTTAAGTGCGTTTATTTTTTGATCATGTTTTTTAGGTAGGAAACCCAAAAAGGTAAAATTTTTTTTGTTAAGAAATCCACTTAGCTGAATTCCCGATATTAATGCACTAGGCCCAGGTATAGAAATTATTTTAACGTTATTTTTCAATAAAAAATTAATTAGTTGATTTCCAGGATCAGAAATTAATGGAGACCCAGAGTCAGATATGAGAGATATAATATTATTAGATTGAATTAACTTTAATATTTTTTCTTTTTTTCTCTCAAAATCATGATCTGTATATTTGTCTAACTTAATTTTAATTTCATATTTATTAAGTAATTTCTTACTGTTTAATGTGTTTTCACATAAGATTAAATTTGAATTTTTTAAAATATTTAGCGCCCTTAATGTGATATCATCTAGGTTTCCTATGGGCGTTGCTACTAAATATAATCCTGCTTCTATCATTGCTTGTATTAAGAATATCTTTTTATTATTTTCTTTAATATCTTTTTTTAGTTGCTCTCCTACGGCTATTGATAATATTGAAAAAAATTCCCAAATAATTGAAAATGAAGTAGCTCAGGAAGAAATAGAACAAATTAAGGATAAGAAATCTCCAGATATTATTGTAAAGCCAAGTAAGCCTGAAAATAAAATAATTGATTTTAAAAATATTGAAAAGATATTAGTAATATTATCTGATGATGAATTATTTACTTCTTTGTTTTATGAAGTTTTCTTAGAAAGTATCTCCGACTATCCATCTCTTACCAAAGTAAGCTTTGTTTATTCAGTTGATGAAATCAATGCCCCAATTAATAATACCTTGATCATTGGGCCAGTTAGTGCAAGTGACTTAAGCCTTCTTCCTCCATTATTAGGAAATGATACTTTTATATTAACTTTATCTAATGATTACTCATTAATTAGAAAGTTTGCAGATAATGAAATTGTATTCACCCCAAATAGTCCATATCTGCATATTCAAACACTTGAAAAATATATCAATAATTCTAAATCAGTTGGGGTCTTATATAAACAAAATGATTATGGTTTAAAAATTTTTAATTATTTCAAAAAGACTTTCCCACTAATTTATACCAAATCTAGCTCCTATGGCTCTACAGCAATTGATCTAGAATTATCTGTTAGCTTATTAGGTAATTTAAATGAATTAGATAGTATTATTGTTATTGATGATACGAGGAGTTATAAAGATCTTATCGGTTATCTCGCAACAGATAAAGAAACTTATCCTCTAGAAAAAATATATTTAATCGACAATTTTTTAGAACAACGCATAAATTTAGAGAACTATTATAAACCAATAAATCGCTCAAATTTTGATAAGCTAGATCTTTCAGTAATGAAGGAGACACATAGAGAGTTTTTATTTAAACAATCTATTGAAATTTCTTTAAGCATTGCGGAAAAAATTTTTCTACAAAAAATGCTTCCACAAAATATTGATCACCCAGTTTTAGGTATTTTGCCCATCAAAAATCAAATGATTGAATATCCAATTATATTTGATTAGATAAAAGCTTGAATGCTTGAAAACGATGGGACGCTAAGAGTTTATTTTCACCCGACATTTCTGCAAATGTTTTTTCTCCTTGTGTGGGTATGAAATAAGGATCATATCCAAAACCATTAATGCCTTTTTTCTTGGGAATTATTTTACCTTTAATTTCCCCTAAACAATTATATCTTTTTTCCTTTGTGACTAATGATAAAGCACAGTAAAAAGTTGCATTAAGCTGATTTATATTTTCGAACTTTGAAAATATAAAATCTATGACACTTTGTTCACTTCCATGTTCTTTAACAGCTCTTGCTGTTTTTACCCCAGGGTAGTTATCTAATTCATCAATAATAAATCCACTATCATCGCTAATTGTCGTTAGGCCAGTTAAATTAAAATAATGTTGAGACTTAATCTCAGCATTCTCTTGAAAGGTAAGAGCATCTTCGACGGGGTCTGTAAGATTATTTAAATTTTTTGTAGTAAGCAACTCATAATCTGAATAAAGATCGAAGTATTTTAGATAAAATTGTATCTCTTTTAATTTGCCAAGATTGCCGGAGCCCAAGAGTAGTCTATTTTTCAATAGCTATATTTTGTGCCTTAAATATTTCTGGCATTGAATTTTCTACT
>MDSW01042376.1_pt1 | contig 14871 bp, 6 predicted proteins | sample 811171 | NCBI WGS metagenome assembly MDSW01 (sample SAMN05326641, study PRJNA326480) | marine metagenome | isolation source: seawater | place: Atlantic Ocean: North West | collected 2012 | reverse complement strand
GCCGCGCCGCCGGCCGATTCGCGCCTCGGCTGGCACGGGACGGCGCACCACCACCCGTCGCGGCTGCGGCTGCTCGAGCTCGCCGCCGCGCACCCCGATCGCCTCGCGTGCTACGACGTCGTCGGCGCCGAGGCGGCGGGCGGCGGCGCGGCGGAGGCGGCGGCGCGGCTTCGTCGACGCGCGGCGGCGTCGACGCTCGGCGTCGGGACGATCGTCTTCGAGTGCACCGCCGGAGCGACGAGGTTCGCGGGCGCGAACCTGGCGACGCCGTGCGTGGCGTACGCGACGCGAGCGGTCACGTTCGCGGCGTTCGTCGCGACGCACCCGGACGTGTCGTGGAACGTCGGGGCGCCCGCGTTGGTGTCCCTGCGCGCGGGCGCGGCGACGTCGTCCGGGGGGCGCGCTCGGGGCTGGTTCAAAATCCGCGAGGGCGAGTGGGGCGGCGGCGAGGCGCGCGGGCCGGGCGCCGCCCCCGCCGTCCGCGAGGTCGCCGTCGCGACGAGCGCGAGGAATGAAACGGACCGGTCGCGAGGAGGAGACCGGTCGCTGGGCGTGGCGCTCGCGGCGTGCGGCGCGGAGGTGTTCGCGTTCCAGGTTCCAGGTTCCGGGGCCGGGTCCGGCGCGCGCTCGGCGGCGCTCGATCCGGATCCGTTCGCGCGCGTGGAGAGAGAGCTCCTCGCCGCGAAGCTCGAGGAGCCCGTGGACGTGGACGCGCTCATGGTCCCCTCCCCGCGCAAGCGTCTGTTCCCCGCGGATCCCGCGGAGGCGAAACGTGGTTCGCGACGAGGCGAAGGAACGGCGGGAGGCGACCACCCGCCCTCCGCGGCGAAGCGCCTCGACGGCTCGGCGCCGCTCGCGCCCGACGACGGACGCTTCGAGGACCTCGACGGGTTCACCCACAGCCCCCCCCGAGACGACGAGGGTCACGAGGACGAGGACGACGTGCGGGAGGACGAGATGGACGCCTCGGACGCGGACGCGGAGAAGGAGAACGCCCGGGAGAAAACGCCCCTTTCCAAGACGCTCGGCTCGTCGAAAAGCCGGGCGGCGCCGCTGTCTCCGCTTCCGCCGCAGACGTCGGACGCGGCGCACCTCTCGCCGCTGTTCGTCGTCCCGGGGCGATCCCCTCGGCGCGTCCCGCTCGCGAGCGTCGACGTCGGCCGCCTCGACGCGTACGAGGACGACCCCGACCTGGCTCTGGGCGCGCGGGTGCGCGCGATGCAGCGCCACTTCCCCGCCGTCGCGCGGGAGATCGCGGGGGCGGTGTACGGGGAATCCCGCGTCGTCGGCGCGGCCATCGCCGACGCGGCGGAACGCAACGCCGCCGCGCGGGTCGTCCAGGAGCTCGAGGCGGCGTCCGTCGCGGCGCTCATGCGCGGCGCGCGGGAGCCCAGCGCGAGCGAGCTCAGGCTGTGGCTCAGGAGGCTCAGGCGCGGGCGCGAGGGCGGGCGCGCGGACGCGTGGTGGGACGAGCACGGCGCCTTCTTCGGCGACCGCGACGAACATTCCGAAACCTCGAGAAGGCGCGAGGAAGAGAAGGAGGCGAAGGATCAGCGCGAACGAGGGATCGCCGCGAAGAACGAGGGATCGGAGCGAGCCGCGGGCGGTGTCGCGCCCGCGGCCGCCGCCCCGCTCGGGCCGAGGTTCGTGCACCGCCTCGCCGGCGCGTTCGAGGATTGGACGGGGCGCGGCGCGGACGAGGCGGTGGGCGCTGCGCCCGACGCCGACGCCGCCGCGAACGCATCCGGTCGCGGCGAACGGTCGGATTCCGCCGCGGACGTGAAGGACGCCTTCGGGTCGTGGCGGCGCGTCGCGAGCCGGGGGCCCATCGTCAAAGCGACCGCGGAGACGGTGGGTCGGATGCGCGAGGACGAGCGCGAGGGGAGCGAGCGGGTCCCCGGCGACGGGTCCCCGGAGGACGCGAAGAAGCCGCGCGCCCCGAGAGGCGACGCCGACTCGGACGCCTCCTACGCCTCCGACGACGCGCGTCCCGCCGGGTCGACCAAGAAACCGTCCCCGCCCAGGCGTTTCTTCAACCTGATCGCGTCCCCGTTCGCGAGGCGGCGCCGCGCGGGCAGCCCTCACTCGGACTGGGGGTCGTCCTCGAGCGAGACCTCGGACGCGCTCGGCGTCTCGGGGTACGCCGGTGGCGAGACGGCGAGCGTCGGAGACGACACGCCCAGTTCCGGCAGCGGCTCCTCGCGGCACTCCGACGCGTGGGTTTCCGCCGGGAACGCGAGCGCGATGTCTTTCAACACGCCCGGGAGCGTCACGTCCGGCGCCGCGGCGGCGTCTTCTCGCGGCGGCGGCGGCGGCGGCGGCGGCGGCCCCGGGAGCGCGTTCGCCTCCGCCGCGGGGGGCCGGACCCCCACCGTGTACTTCCCGGAGTCCACCGCGAAGAAGACGACCGGATCCGCGTTCGGGGTCGAGCGCGACGTCGAGGAGGAGGCCGCGGCTCTGGAGGCTGAGCTCGCGCGCTTGGGGACCGAGTTCGCGACCCCGGAGGCTGTGGCGTCGCCCGGGCCGATGGTTTTCGAACGCTCGAAGCTCGCGGCGATCCACCCGCAGCCGACGGTGTACACGCTCAGCCCGACGTCGCCGCTCGTCGTTCCCGACGCCCGGCGCGACGGCGGCGGGCCGAGCCGCTCCGCGTCGAGCGCGAGTCCCTCGGAGAGCGGAGGGTCCGCGTCGGAGTCCGACGCGAGCGGCGCGAGCGGCGGTTTTTTTGCGAGGGGGGAGAAGCGGACCTTCGCTCGACCGGGGAATAACGCCGCCGCCGCGTCGATTCGCGCCGGCGTCGTATCCGCGGCGCGCGCCGCGTTCGAGAAGGAGGCGGCGTCGAGGGCCATCGCGAGCCCGTCGGAGACGCGAGGGAGCAGGGCGAGGAGGTGAGAGGGGTTTTGGGGGGGTTGGGTCCGGGGAAGGGGGTCAGCACGTTCGCAAGAGTGTAGTCTTCACGAAAGGTACGCCGGCAGTTGTATTTTCCGCCTCGAGTATAAGTAAAAAAAAAACGCTCGACGCCGCCATCTCCAAATTCTCTCGTCCAAGTCTTTCAGGCTTCGAACATCACGTCGGTTCGTATGACGTACTTCCACCGCTCGCCGTTCCGCCCCGGCCTCACGCTCGACCCCTCGTGCACGGGGCTCTCCTCCGCGTCGCCGTGGGGAAAGCACAGCGCGGCGCCCTCCCTCGGCAGCACGGGCGTCGCCGTGATTTCCCCCGCCGCCGCCGCCGCCCCCGCCGCGTCTCCCGCGACCCCCGGGCCTCCGCGCGCGTCGTAAAACGTCGTCGCGCCGCCGTCGAACCCCTCGCTGAGGTACAGGAGCAGCGTCAGTTTGCTCCGCCGCTTCCCCTCGCTCGCGTCCACGGCGTATTCCCCCGCGTCGGTGAGCTCGCCCGCGGGCCAGCTCCCGTCCACGTGCCTCCTGTAGATCGTCTCGGGACCGTACCTGAAGAACCTGAGTCTGGGGTTAATCCCGCGCGCCCCCGCGGGCACGTGCGGCGCGATCCTGCGCCAGATGCGCTCCGCGTACCCGTTCCACGCCATCACCTCGCAATAATCCAGCCGGCCCTTCTCGGGCGCCCTCGGGTCCGGGGCGTCGCGGCGCCACCCGACGGCGTGCGCGGCGGCTCTCAGCGCGGCGGTTTCGCGCCGGGTGAGGACGTTCGAGAGCGCGAACGCTCCGGGAACCAACGGCGCCGCGGTACTCGACGGAGTACTTCCCGGTCCGCCCGTTCCGCCGCCGCCGCGATGATGATGGGACCAGGGCGCGGTGGGAAGGTCCCAGCGCTCGACGCGCTCGTCCGCGAGGCCCGGGGGCTCGAGCGGGAGGACGTCGGCGCGCGACGGCGCCCAGAGCTCGAGCCCCGCGCGGTCCGCGGGGCGGCGCCTGCCGTCGTCGTCGGAGAGGAAGTAGAAGCTGAAGGCGCCGTCGTCGCCCTCGGGGTACAGGAGCGGCGCGAGGCGCGCGGCGTGCGCGGCCGGGTCCGCCCCCCGCGGCGCCGCGGGGGGCAGCGCGTGGGGTCGGACAAAGGTTTCGGGACCGGCGGATTCGTCGTCCGACGCTTCGTTCAAAACCGCCGCGGACCCGGCGGGGATGGTCCACGCGGGGAGCGTCGTCACTCGAACCGCGTCCGGGTTCGCCATCTCGAAGGTCCCGCGCGCGATCCCGCGGAGCGTTCCCTCGAGGAGCGCCATGCCGAGTCGCGAATCGTCGCCGCCGGGGACGAGGCCGCACCCGCGCACGAGGACGTCTTTGCCGAGCATCATCCTCGGACGACCGGAACCGGCGTTTTCCGGCGTCTCCGGCTCGCGCCTCGCCATGAGCGCGAGGGCCTCCGGGACCATGCCCCTGGCGCAGCACGCGAAGAAGACCTGCCTGAGCTGGACCGGGCCGACGGGGAGGCCGCAGAGCTCCATGCGTCGCAGGAGCCTGAGCGCGGGCTTGGCCTTGGCGTTCTTCTGGCACAGGGCGAGGACGGCGGTGCACAGCGCGAGCGGCGGGGCGTCGCCGCGCTCCCCGCGCTCCGTCTCCGCGAGGAGGGCGTCGAGGGCCACGCACGCCTCCTGCGTGAGCTCCGCCTCGCACGCGCGCGCGACGCGCCCGAGGCTGGGGGGCGGAGGCGCGTGGGCGCCGCGAGGGACCGCGCCGCGAGGGTCGACGACGACGTCCCCGCCCGACGCGTCCGTCTCCGCCATCGCGTCCGAGACCGCCGCCGCCGCCGCCGAGGAGGACGCGCGGGAGGAACCGACCGGGGGGGGTTTCGCGGTGCCCCCGCGCGCGCCGAGCGCGGCGGCCGCCCGCGCGGAGTGCGCCGCGGCGCGCTTATTCTGACGCTTCGCGGTCTTCCCCATCGCGCGGGAGCGCACGCCGGCGCGCGCGGCGAAGCACTGCGCGCCGAGGCGAGCGCCGGCAGATCGAAGCGCACGCACTATATGATAGGTCGTCGAACAGGCGGTGCACTACTGACGAGATGCTGCTGTCATCGTCCCTGATCTATCGGACATCTCGATCGGTGCCATTTCGTCACATCGACCGGACTACGTAGACCTTTTCACACTTCTGGCCCAACACTTCCGCGCCTCGTCCAGCACCACCACGCGCCCGTGCCCTCGCGTCATGTCACCTCTTCGAACTCCTTTTTGTCTACGTCTGACCCATCACTTCCGCGCCTCGTCCTACACCACCACCACACGCCCGCGCCCTCGCGTCGTCGAGCTCCGGCTTCAGGATCTCGGCGAGCCGCGGCGTGACCCCCCACCGCTCGCGCATGTCGTCGTATTCCGCCCAGAGCTCCTCCCCCGCCTCCGCGCCCGTTCGTATCGCCCGGATCATCGTGTTTCTCGGCGTGTGCTCCCCCCCGATCCACTCCGTCACGTCCACCCTGTGCCCGAGCAGTCGCATCACGTGCGCGCGAAACGCGTCGGTGACGACGTCGCCCAGCCGCTCGCGAAGAATCCCGTGCCGAGTCATCGGCGGGTGCGGATCCAATGGCGATCGCCGCATGCGCACCTGCAGGTCGTGGTGGCAGCACGGGCTCACGAGCGTCAGCGGCGCGCGCCAACGCACGGCCCGCGCGAGAGCCTCGTCCGTCGCCGTGTCGCACGCGTGCAGCGCCAACACCACGTCCACCGACGCCGCCTTCGTTCCGACGCCTTCTTCGTCCGATTGTTCGTCGCGCGGCGTCGGCCAGAGCGCGTCCACGTCCGCGTCGGCGATGGTCCCCTCGACGAACGCGCAGCTTCGATCCCACCTGAGCTCGGCGGCGACGCGCGAGTTCGTCTCCCGCGCCTGCGCCTTGACGTCGACGCCGAGAACCTCCATGGGGATTTTCATTCTCGAACGGGTCTTCGTCGACGACTCGGATTCGGCGCCGTCCTCCCTCTCGGCGGCGAGGTAGGCGTACGCGCCGAAGGTGAGGTACGCGTTCCCGCACCCCAGGTCCGCCAGGCGCGTCGGCCGCGCTCGAGTGGGCTCGGGGAGGTGCCCTCCCGCGCGCGCCTCGTCGAACGCGAGCTCGAGGAGCTTCAGGAACTCCTCCACCTGTTTGTACTTGTCCCTGCGGTTGGCGCGAACGGAGCGCCCGTCGGCGGCGCTCACGCCGACGCGAACGAGGAACGGGTCGGACGGATCCAACAGGCGCGGCTTGGCCCTGTCGTGCCCCGCGATGACCGACCGCTTCGCGCTCCCGGGGGCGCCGCTCGCGTTCGCCAGGAGCTGTTTGCCGCGGTGCACCGCGGCCTCGCCCGACTTGGTCACGCGGAGCTGCAGCACCTCCTCCTCCGTCTCGACGCGCCAATTCGCGAACCCGCACGCGAGCGCCTCGTCCGCCGCCTCGAGCGCGGAGGCGCTCTCGCGGCCGCCCCTCCTCGCGCCGGTCGCGGAGGACCGCCGGGTGGAGGCGCCCGGGTACGCGTGGTTGGAGGTGAACGCCTGGCGCTGGTCGTACTTGACGACCTGGAGCTTGACCCCGCCCCGCTTGAGCGCGACGGGGCGCATCTCGAGCCGGCGCCACGCCGGGTCCGCGCCGCGCGCCTTGCCCCCCGCGACCGCGCGGACGAGGCGATCCGGGTCCACGAGGATCGCGCGAAGCTCGCGGTACGCCTCGGCGAGGTCGCGCTTCCCGCCCTTCCGCGGCTTCGCGGAGGGCGGCGAGTCGGGGGGGGAGGCGTCGGCGCGCTCGGAAGAGGCGGCGGCGGCGGTCGAGGACGCGCGCGAGGGCCGACGCGAGGGGAACGCGAGGGCCGCGGACGCGCGCGGACCCGCGCGAAGGCTCGCGCAGTGCCGCGACAGCCGCGCCGCCGCGCACAGGGACGACGCGCGCATGACGCCGCGAAGAGACGCGCGCGCGAACGACCCGAACCCGGGGGACGACCGGCGGACCGACCGAGGGGAATGCGAGGGCGGCGTCGGGGACGCGAGAGGTTTTATTTTCAGGAACGAAGTCGCGCGCGCGCGCCATCATCAATGCAGCACGGCGCGGGCGACTCGTTCGGTGTACTATTAGTCCTTTTCACGTCGGTGCCTCCGCGGTCGCTCCCCTCGCCTCCTCCCCCCCCCCGTGCCCGTACGCGCTCGGCATGTGCTTCTGCGCGAGCACGGCGTCCACCTTCACCTTTATGCACCCCAGGAGCGCCTCGCACGCCGACTCCGCGTGCCCCAGCGTTCGCATCAGCGCCACCACCGCCTCGAACGTGCACCGCCGCGCCTCGAGCGCCGGGTGCGTCGCGGTGTTAAACTTTCGGACGGGCGCCAAAAGAGACGGCGAAGCCTCGCCGCCGCCGCTCGTGACCGATCGGAACGCCTCGGGGGGGACGCGCACGCGCGCGATCCCCGGAGGGAGCCGCGCGAGCATCTTCCGCGCGCACTGCCACGTCCCGTCGACAGCGACGAAGACGAACCCTCCCTTCCCGGGGCCGGCGCACAGCTGTGTGACATCTCGCGCGCCCGCCGCGCGCGCGGACCCGTCGTCGCCCCGATCGCTCCCGATCGCTTCTTCGTCGCCGCGCGCGCCTTCGCGCTCGTTCGCGGCGGCGTTCCGCACGAACTCCCTGACGTCCACCGCGTCGCGCGGCCACAGGACGGCGACCCTTCCTTCGTTTCGCTCGCACAGCCGCGCGAGCGCCGCCTCGTGGTCGCGGTGGCCGGCGACGAGGACGTCGGCGCCGAGACACGCGCGCGCGAGGACTCCGGTGGACGAGCCTCGGCCGAACTCGGTGTGGTGGGCGTACACGACGACGCGGTGCGGGGCGATGTCCACGGAGACGAGCCGGGCGCACACGCAGTGGCCCGCGGCGAGCCAGCACCCGCGGCAGCTTCGCGTGGAGTGGCCCCAGCGCGCGTGGTAGCTCGCCTGCGTGTGATGCTTCGCCTCCGGGGCCACGAGGGGGTCGCGCACGACCGCCTGGAGCGCCGCCCTGGCGCGCCGGCGCTCGTCCTCCTCGGCGAAGTACGCCTCCTGGGAGGGAAGGCCCCACATGCGGAGGTTGTGCGGGCACGCCGCCTCGAGCTCGGACGTCGTGCGGAACACGCCGTTGACCTCGCGCCCGCGCGCGGGGCCCCCGAGCAGGCCGACGTCCGGGGACGCGTCGGCGCGGGGCGGTTTCGGGCGCATCGCGCGCCACGCCGCCTTGGGGACGTGCGCGCCCGTCGTGCCCTTCTTCGCCAGGGGGAACGGGGGCGCGTCGTCCGACGCGGACGGGGACATCGCGAGGGGGCGGCGACGCGCGCCCGCGCCGCGCGGGGGCGAGTGCGGCGCGGGAGAAGACCACGGAGACGAAGGCCGCCCTGGGAGGGTTTTCCCCCGAGAGGGGTGCCAACAGGACGACGTGGTGGTGACTTTCGTCGGACGAAACGAAACGCGCGAGAAAATCTGCACTCGTTCGCCGCCACTTGTCGGGCAGGCGTTCGCGCACCGCTCGTGTTTTCCTCGGATCCAGCTGTCACCACATTGATTGCCGGGCGCGCGCCTCGCACGCCCGCCGTTCGGGTATCGCCCCACCGTCGACGGGTCCGCGATGCTCGCGCCGCGCGTATCGCCCGCCTGGAGCGTTCGCGGCGGCGCGCCTCCCCGCCGCCCCCTCCCGCGCTCCTCGTCCTCGTCCTCGCGCTCGTCCTCGCGGGTCCCCCCGATCCCGGGCGGGCGTGACGTCGACGTCCGGTCGACGCTCGCGACGCGCGCGACGAAGGACGACATCCTGGGGACCCTCGTGACGTCGCTCGCCGAGGCAGCGCGCGAGAAGATCGAGAAGGACTTCAACGAGCTCATCCTCGAGCCCTTCGCCGAGCCCGACCCCCCGACGGGGCTCGTCCCCCCGACCGATCTCGCGGACCCGGACTCCAAGTTCGTCACCGTGCGCGTCCGCGGGGAATCCGTGGACGTGCACTACAAGGAGCGCCTCCCGCCCCCCGGACGATCCGGCGGCGAATCCTCCTCCTCCTCCGTGGACGCCCTCGTGTGTCTCCACGGCGCGAACGGCTCGGAGTTTTCGTTCCGCAACCTCCTCCCGCGCGTCGCCGCGGAATCGGGCGTCCGCGCGGTGGCGTTCGACCGCCCCCCGTACGGACTCAGCTCCCGCCCCGCGCTGCCCCCCGCGTCGTCATCCGACGACGCCGCCGGGGGCGCCAACTTCGTGTACACCCCCGAGGGCCAGGCCGAACTGACCCTCGCGGTCATGGACGCCCTGGGCATCCGAAAGGCCGCGCTCCTGGGACACTCCGCCGGCGCCCCCGTCGCGCTGGACGCCGCGTGCGCCGCCCCGGAGAGGTGCCCCGAGCTCGTGTTCGTCGCCCCCGCCGTCTTCCTGGGCGAAGAAGAAGAAGAAGACGACTCTTCTGACGCGCCGTCGGACGCGAGGCGACGCTCGAGCTCGAACGAACGCTCGCGGGGAGGCGATCTCCGCGTCCGCGGCGGCGTCGTCGAAACCGAACCCCCAGCGACGCTCTCCTCCGCGCCGCGCACTCGGTCCTCTCGGTCCTCGCGCGGCGGCGGCGGCGGCGGCGGCGGTATTTTGCGTCTTCCGCTCGACCGCGCGCTTCGCTTCGCGTGGTTTCGATTTTTGATCTCGCGAGACTCGACGGGGCTCAACGTCGTCCGCGGGTCCGTGCGTCGGCAGACGGCTGCGGTGGAGGAGGGGCGCGCGTCCCCGGACCTCCCCGCGGACGTCCGCGCGGCGTACGTCCGCCCGACGAAGACCGTCGGTTGGGACGAGGGCCTCCTGCAGCTCTTCCGCGGCGGATCCTTCGGCGGCGACGGCGCCGAGAAGGCGCGGCGGCGGCTTCCCCGCCTCGCCGACGCGGGCGCGCGAGCCGTCGTCGTGGTCGGGACGGAGGACCGCACGACCCCGCCCGCGCTCGCGGAGGGGCTCCGGGACGCGCTCGTGCGCGCGGGCGTTCGGGACGTGCGGTTCGAGCGCCTGCGGGGCGGCGGGCACCTCCCCATGGAGCAGGAGGCGGGGGGGGTGAGGGACGCGTTCGAGCGCGTCGTCGCCGAGACGCTCCGAGCGACGACGCCGGAGCCGACGACCGGCGGGAAGGGCGGCGCCGAGACGCGAGGAGACGACGGGACGAACGACCGTCCGGACGAACGCGAGGCGGAGGAGATGGCCGCGGGAGATGATGACCTCACCGCCGAAGCGAAGGTGGTGAAGGCGGCGGACGCGCCGACGCCGACGCCGACGCCGACGCCGGAGGCGAACGCGGCGGACGTTTCTCGCGCGGCGCCTACTCCTACCGAAGGGGGGTCGTCGCCTGGAGCGGGGCCCTCGCCTACGGATACTCGGAAGCGCGCGGCGGGGGCGAAGAAGGCGACGTCGTACTACGAGACGATCGGCGGCGTGCGGTACGACCGCAAGGTTCTGGACGCGTTCAGGGCGGCGACGGAGGGCGGATCCCTCGTCGTCGGCGCCGCCGAGGCGGAGGCGCTCTTCGGGGCGCTCTCCGACGGCCCCAGGCGACTCGTCACGCGGAGGGACGGCGCGAAGGTGAGAAGCGCCGTCACGAACGTCGAGCTGGACACCGCGGAGTACGTCATGGAACGGTTCGAGTGGACGGACGAGGCGAAGGACTGGTTCGAGGAGCGACTGCGAGACGAGCGGTGACCGGGACAAGGAAGTCTCTTTGTATCATAGATCTACTTTCGAAAGTCCTTTCGTACTTTGAAAGTAATTCTGAAGCCCCGCGAGCCGCGTCATCACGTTTTCCAACGCAAGGGCCTGACGCGTTCTAACGCCTCCACCATCTCCGCGTACCTCTTCGGGTGCCTCACCATGACGTAGTGCCTGGCCCCGACGGCGCCCGCGACGACCATCCCCGCGACGAGCCCCCCCCGGTGCGTCACGAGCGTCTTTCGCCCGGTCCGCACAGCGACGGACTGCAGATCGCTGCACGGGCGACACTGCGGGTAGAACCTCTGCTTCGGCACCATCCTCAAAAAGTTCCACGCCCGGGTCGTCCACCGCCCCTCCCTCGCCCTCGCCGCCGCCGCGCCGCTCCCGAACGCCTTCTTGTTCGGCGGCATGTGGTCGCCGACGACGGGGCCGCGCGTTGCGCCGCAGTGATGGCACCCGTCGCGCCGCATCCAAAGCGCCAACGTCTTCCGCTGCGCGTCCGTGGCGTAGTGCGCGCCGTTGGAGGGCATCGAGCGCCGCGCGAGCGCGCCCGGGTGGCTCACGTCGCTCGGGAGGGCGGTTCGGAGGCCGGAGGGTCGACTGGCGGCGGCGTAGAGCACCGCGCCGAGGATCGCATCCTCCGTCGCCTCCCGCGCGACGGGATCGGAGGCGGCGGCGGGTCCTCCTCTTCGGGGGACGCCGCCGTCTCTGAGGCTCGTCGCCGCGCGAAGGAACGAGGCGCGCAGGTCGTCGACCGTTCGCGCGCCGAGGGCGAGGCTGGCGCACTGGCCCGCGAGCGCGGACGCGGCGCCGACGGAGGCGACGCCCCACGCCGCGCCGAGCACGGGGGTGGCGCACGAGACCCCCGCGGCGTACGCCGCGGCGCGCGCGGCGCGCGCGGTCACGACGAACGCCGCGGACGCGGACGCGCCGCACGCGGCCGCCGCGGGGACGACGTCCGCGGCGAGGGAGGCGGCCCAGCGCGCGTCCAGGGGGCTGGTGGTGACGCGCGGGAGGAGACGGGTGAGGGGGCGGGGGTGAGTCCGGGGGTCGGCGGAGGACGGGACGGAGGCGACGGGGGGTGCGCGAACGGGCATCGCCTCGGACGCGGAGATGATGAGGGGAACCGCCCCCGCGTCCGAACGGTCGCGAACGACAGGGACCGCGCGCACCCGAGGGACTCCGCCGCGCTCGACACGCGATCGTTCGTCTTGTTCCCCATCGCGCGACGCGTGCGTCGACGCGAACGACCCGGGGCGCCGCGGGAACTCGCGGGGGGGCGGAGTGAGCACCCGCGCGGCGAGGCGGGGGAACCATCCGCGAGGCGGGAGAACGACGCGAGCGAGCTCTCGGATCTGACGAAACGCACGTCGAAACTCCCGCGGCGGAATGTCGCGGCGCGCGCGGGGAAAGGATGATACGTCAACTCCTGCGCCCAGCCCGACGTCGCCACGACGCGTGCCCCCCCTCCCCCCGAGACGGGGATGCGCGCGGCGGCGGTCGCACGCGCGCGTCCCCCGATGAAACGCCGCTCGCGTCCCGCAACGGGCGCGTCTCCGGGGCAGCGTCGCCTCACCTCCCCGACGAGTCGGTTCGGGGAGTGCCCCGTGTGCGCGCGGAGCGTCCCGAAGCACGATCTCCCACGACACGCCGACGCGTGCCTCGCGGCGACGCCCTCCGAGGACCCGACCGGCCCCGTCGCGCGCGACGGGGCCGCACCACCCTCCGACACCGCGCCGCCGCCTCGGTCCGCGTTCGCCGCCCTGCGCCGCAGCGGCGACGCGCTCGCCCGGGTCCGCCTCGGGGGGGGCCGCGGAGGCGCGCGGTTCGTCCCCGTCGCCGTCGACGCCGCGAGGGACGCGCACGGCGTCCCGATCGCCGTCTTGGAAAACGCCCTCCCCCCGGCGGACGCCGACGCGCTCCTCGCGGAGCTCCTCGAGGAGGGTCTCGCGACGTGGACCCAGGACGAGTGGTGGATCGCGGGCGAAAACAGGCTCGCCCCGAGACTCACCGCGACGTACGACCTGGCGACGGATCTAACGGAGCCCCCGGAACCCCGTCGCCCCGACGCATCCGAGTCCGAGTACGAGTACGACTCCGCGTCCGAGTCCCGCCCGCCGCGTGAACGACCCACGAAAAGTCCCACCACCGCGAGTGGTACGAAAGGTCGGCGCCCCTCGCCCCTCATGCTCGCCGCCGCCCGGCGCGCGGGCGAGATGGCGACGGAAGCCCTCCGAACGCTCACCGTCGGCGGCGACCCCATCCCCCGCGCGGACGAGGAGGAAGTAAAAGACCCGACGAATGCGTCGGAATCGAACCCCTTTTGGTCGCCGACGTACCTAGTCGCGAACCTGTACCGGGACGGGTCGGACCGCGTCGGGCCGCACGCCGACCGCCTCACGAGCCTCGGCCCCCTCCCGGTGATCGTGGGCTATTCGCTCGGCGCGACGCGGACGTTCCGAGTGCGTAAACGGTGGTGCGCTCGCTCGGACGCGTCGGACGACGTCGAGCTCGAGGTGCGCCTCCCGCACAACTCCCTCGTCGCGATGCTGCCGCCGTGCCAGGAGCTCTGGACGCACGAGATCGTCCGAGAGGGGGGAAAGCAAAAGCAAATGCAAAAGCAAAAGCAGCCCCCCGTCGCGAACGCGAACGTCCGCGGGGAGGAGACGGCGGCGGCGGGCGCGGGGGCGCGCGTGAGCCTCACGTTCAGACGATCGATCGAGCGGTGGGAGGCGGCGGCGCCGACGTGCGCGTGCGGGAGGCGGTGCGTCCTGAAGACGCGGCGCGCGGACGCGCCGCCGCCGGCGTTCGCGAGGCGCCGCGGGAGCGGCGGCGGGGGGGCAGGGTCGGGGGGCGAGGAGGGGACGGCGAAGACGGGTCGAACCGCGGTGGCGTACTACTACACGTGCGACTCCACGAACGGCGGGCCGCCGTGCTCGTTTTACCAGCCGGCGCGCAGGCGCGACCTGTGATGACGCGAGCGAGCGAGCGTCCCGGCCCGAGGGTTCATGGTGACCAGATCGACGATGAAAAGCCGCCCGCGTTTAAAAATCCTCGTCGTCGCTTCGCGCGTCCCCCTCCCGCGCCTCCTCGTCCTTCCTCTTCTTCTTCTTCTTCTTCTTCCTCTTCTCCCCGCCGTCGGTTTCGTCCGGCGCGTCCTCCGACGGCTCCTCCTCCTCCCGCCGTTTCTTTTTCTTCCTCTCGGGATCCCCCGCGGACCTTTTGGATGTCTTCTTCTTCCGCGCCTTCTCGCGCGCCTTTTCCGCCTTTTCCTCTCGCCGCTTTTCCTCCGCCTCGGCCGCGTACGCCGCCTCGACGGTTCTCGCGTCCCACGCGCACCCCGTGAGCGCCTGCTTCATGAACGCCGCCCCCAGACACTTCCGCGACTCCGCGTCGTACACCCGGAGGTACCGGTCCAGCCCGACGACCGCGACGAGCGGCTCGGTCGGGTGCGGGACGATGTCCCGAATCGCCCCGCCGGAGCCCTTGAGCCGCCCGAACGGCTTCCCCGCGCGAAGGTCCACGCACGTCGCGCCCCCCCGCGCGTCCCCGCAAAACGCCCGAGCGCCGGACACGCACGACGCCACCGCGGTGATCACGCTCGCGCCCGCCTCCAGGTCCATGACCGCGCGCTTATCGGTTCGCGTGTCGTACAAACGCAGGCGTTTCTCCCCCGTGCCCACGAGGATGGACCTCCCGTCGCCGGTACTTTGATCGTCGTCGCCGCTTTCTCCGCTGCGGAACGCCAGCGCGGAGACCCAGGGGGGCGCGCGGTACCCGAGCCAATTCGGCGGGGGGGGCTTCGCCTTGAACGCCACCTTCTGGGTCTCCACGTCGTGCACGGTGAGGTCGAAGCCCTGGCCGCGGCCGCCCATCGCCAGGAGCGCGCCGCCGCGCGTCGCGCGCGCGACGAGCGCGGGGCACGGGCCTCCTCCCGGGTCGGCGGGATCGACGTCGGCGTCGTCGAATCGTTTCTTGTCGTTCGCCCCGCCGACGGCGCGCCATCGGATCGCGGGCGCCCACGGCTCGACGACGCGGGGGACGCCGAAGGCGGCGGCGGCGTCGCCGTTCGCGTCTTCGCAGGGTGCGGTGAAGACGGCGACGTCTCCGACGGCGGTGGCGACGAGGAGGCGCGCGTCCGCGCGCGCCGCGCCGGGGCCGTACGCGTGGACGCCGACGGGGCGGGCGCCGAGCGCGACCGCGCCGCCGCCCACGGGCGCGCCCGAGAGCGACTCGATCACCTCCGCGGTGCCGTCCTGGCG
>MDSW01100440.1_pt1 | contig 14872 bp, 8 predicted proteins | sample 811171 | NCBI WGS metagenome assembly MDSW01 (sample SAMN05326641, study PRJNA326480) | marine metagenome | isolation source: seawater | place: Atlantic Ocean: North West | collected 2012 | reverse complement strand
GTGTGTCGATGTAGAACTGGTAAGGCTCTTTGTCGGTTCCTTCTTCTTCTAATCGGGCGAGGATTTCTTCTTCAGACCAAGTGCGTTCTCCACCACCGATAATTTCTCCATATCCTTCAGGAGCTAACAAATCGTGACACAGAACGTAGTTCTCATCATCAGGGTCAACTCGGTGATAGAACGGTTTAGCAATCTTAGGATAATGGGTGAGGAAATGAGGCACATCAAAATCTTGTGTCAATATTTTCTCTTTCGAATAATCAAGGTCTTGACCCCATTCTACATCATCGCCTTTCGCTTGCAAGATTTCCACAGCCTCATCGTATCGCATACGTGGATAAGGATTGTCTGCATATCGAGCAATTAAATCGAGGTCTCGGTCCAGTGAAGTGAGTTCCTGTTCTTGCTCTTCAAGCAATGTTCGTGCAACGTGTCGTACAACACCTTCTCCATGCGCCATAATCTCATCATTTGTGGCCCAAGCCATTTCCATTTCAGCATGCCAAAACTCAGTCAGATGGCGCCGGGTACGTGATTTTTCAGCACGGAAGGAGGGTGCAATCGTGTAGAGGCGTTCCAAAGCAGGCATTGCCGCCTCTGCATACAATTGCCATGATTGGGTAAGATATGCTGAGCGGCCAAAGTAAGGCACTTCAAACAATGTCGAGCCCCCCTCGACTGCACCAGTGACGAAGTTTGGCGCTTGATATTCAATAAAATCTTCATCTCGAAAATAACTGTGAATCGCGCCAAAGGCGGAACTTCGAAGTTTGAGCATCGATGTCATACGACTTGTACGAAGATAGAGGTGCCGGTGGTCAAGGAGGAACTCCGAACCACCTGGCATGAGTTCTCCGTCTTCGTCAACAGCCGATTCCAAAGCTTCTTTGTTAATCGGAAACGGACGTTCAGCATTTACTGTTCCAATAATTTCAAACGACGTTGCAATCAGTTCATGACCGCCATCAGCACGTTCGTCAGCATTGACGACACCAGAGATCACCACAGAGGTTTCGATGAGCACATTCTTGACTTCTTGAAACAATTCTTCTCCGATAGCATCCTTTTTGACGACGCATTGGATATGGCCAGTTGAATCTCGAAGAACGATGAAGCGCACCTTATTACTTCCACGTTCACGCTTAATCCAGCCCTTGAGTTCGACCTCTTGGTCGTCATACTTTCCTGCCTGAACATCTCCAATCCAAATGGTCTTTACCATGCTCGCACCTGTATCTTGCTGTAGCCTTCTCTAATTCAATGTCACCCTAATGGAGGTCTGGTTGAGGTTGTCAAATCCCCGGCATGAGGAGGGTTTCAATGCAAAGGGTCAAACCCTTTCAACATCGCAGAGCAACTGTGACACGTATCGCAGTGTATGCTATCGGCGGTAATGCACTTTCGTCCCCGATTCCAAATGAAGAAGATACAAGTGCTGAAGTTCTTGCTCGTGTCATGTCTGATGTCATCGATTTACTTGAAGCCGGATGGGGGGTTGTTCTAACGCATGGTAACGGGCCGCAAGTTGGACATCTGATGAAATTAGATACAGAACAAACCCAAACAATGGATGCATGGGTCGCTGCAACTCAAGGCATGATTGCGCATTCTTTAGCCCTTCACCTCGATTCAATTTTGCATCGAAGAAGACGTCCTGAACGCACTGCTTGCGTGCTGACTCGAGTTCTCGTCGATGGAGATGATCAGGGATTCAGTTTCCCAACTAAACCCGTTGGCCCCATTCTCTCTCCTGAAGTGGTGATGTCGGCTGACTGGGATATAGCAGAAACCATTCAAGGACCGAGAAGAGTCGTCGCCAGTCCTTTGCCGATGAAAGTCATCGATTTACCAGTCATTCAAAAGTTAGTGGAATTACATGCAGTCGTCGTTTGTGGAGGAGGTGGAGGCATTCCAGTTATCAAAAACAAAGAGCACTATACTGGAGTACCTGCAGTTATTGACAAAGACAGACTCTCTGCTCTCTTGGCCATAGAATTACAAGCAGATGCCCTCATTATCTCAACAGCAATCGACGCTGTTCGAACTGACTTTGGCGGCGAAAATGAAAAAATACATCACAAATTATCGTTGGATGAATGTGAACTCTATTTGGAACAAGGGGAATTTCCAGCAGGGTCAATGGCTCCAAAGATTGGTAGTTTAATGGAAGCAGCATTACACCGACCGGGCCTCTCTGCCCTTCTTTGCCAGCCAGGAGATGCTCTACTCGCTCTTCGTGGTGAGGCAGGTACAACAATCGTCGTCGAACATTGAAGCACATATTGATATGCCTGTTCTTAATGCGAAGGGTATGGAAGACACACCATTTACACTGATTGAAGCCTCTGCCCACTGCGATGGACCTTGTGGAGTTTATGACCCAGCAAGCGCCCGAGTAGCAGGTGAAGCAGTTCAATCGATGACAAAAAAGATGCTTGCACTTGCTGAAAACCACGCTGACAACTCCGGTTCAGCAACATATCTCAACACCATGAGTCGCTACGCAGCGATTAAAGAAGAAGAAGCACAAAAGTGTAAGGATGAATTATTGGTCTTGTGGACCGACTTCTTCAAGCCTATGCATCTTGAAGCAAATCCAGATCTCCATACTACATTCTGGAATGCTGCAAAATTGTGCAGTGCTTGCAAAGTTGAAGTTTCAGCTCAACATGCGCAAGAACTGATGGATGCTATCGAAGCAATTCATCACATGTTCTGGTCGGTCAAGGGTCGTGAAGTTCCTTGGATTCGAGCAAGTTGAGGTTCGGAAATGAAACCCGTCCGAGTTCGAATATCGGGCGATAGCATGTGGCCAACCTATCCGGACGGCACTGAATTTGATTTGCACCCTCCTCAAGAGGATCAACCTCAAGTTGGTGACATTGTGCTGTGCAAACATCCTTTTTTTCCCGACCTTCAAATCGTTAAGCGGGTTCAATCTCTTGAAGAAGAAATGATTTTTCTCGTCGGCGATAACCCCGATCCTACGGTGAGTGAGGACTCTCACAATTTTGGTACAATTCACCGTGATGAAATCCTTGGGATATGCACTCAAGTGGATGAACACTTGGAATGATTGGCGGGCCTGACGGGGTTCGAACCCGCGACCGATGGATTAAGAGTCCATCGCTCTACCTGACTAAGCTACAGGCCCAACTAAACGGTCGAACCACCCGTATTTAACCATTGAGAAATACAACTTCACTTCAAGCGCCCATTTGGATTGACAAATGTTTCCACGCCCTTCGCACCAGCAAGTACGACCACATCACACATGTTATTGAACAAACCAACTTGGACCACGCCAGCGATGTTGAGTATCTCTTTTTCCATTGCTTCAGGGTCTTCAATTGTCGGCCCACAATGGGCATCGGCAATCATATTGCCGTTATCGGTGATGACTGGATTATCTCCCGACATTCTGCAATTCACGCGACAATCGAGGACGCGACCAAGCACTCGAATGGTTGCTTGGTGAGCAAAGGGTGTAATCTCGATGGGGAGTGGGAATGCGCCGAGTTTTTCGACTCTTTTTCTGTCATCGGCGACAACAACCATTCCGGATGATTCTTGTGCAACAATCTTTTCACGTAAAAGGGCAGCACCTCCCCCTTTGATGAGTTGGAATTGCGGGTCGTATTCATCCGCTCCATCGATGACAACATCAAGACCGTCTATTTCAGAAAGTTCAACCAGTGGAATGCCTACTTCAAGCGCCAGTTTTTCAGTCGCAAGTGATGTAGGTACTCCGATAATTTCCAAACCCTCTTCAGCAATCATGCGCCCCAGCTCGATAACGGTGTGCTTGACAGTGGAACCGGTTCCCAGACCCACTTTCATCCCACTGCGGACATACGAGCAGGCTGCAATTCCAGCTTCCATTTTGAGCGTCTCCACATCGGTCATAAACGATGTTTCTCTGTAAAGCCCTTGAGCATTGCGACAAGAAATTCGAGTTTGAATCCATCCCTATGGGATGAGAGTTTGTTGGCCGAAGACTTTTGACCTACCATTGAACGGTGGATACTATGGGGTCAGTGCGAGCCATGCCAGTTCGTTGCTTTGCAGTGGTCACCTTGTTTCTGCTTTCTACACTTTTGCAAGGATACGCACTTCCAACAGAGAAATCCTTTGTCGAAGATGAAAACACTTCCTCAGCCCCTACTCAAATGGGACAATCGAACTTACTCTCAATCGGCTCATTCCCTGATGGAGCCAATACCAACACACGCCTTGGTATCCTTGATGGTGAAGCACTTCAATCTCTTGATGTTGATATTGATTCAGCCAACCTAGCCTCTTCGACCGGATATTCACTCACCGATTCACTCGATTTTTCTCGTAACACCGTTTATGATGGCGTTGATGTTAACGGTTCCTCCCTCACAATTTTGCCACAAGGATGGGAGTGGGATTTTGAGAACTCCAACCACGGATGGACGCTCGGCACACCTGCTTGGCTTTGGGGGCACGACAGTATTCTTGGCCCTACAAACGGAGTAAGCAGTGGCGCTAAAGCCATTTATACTTACAATGGCAATTATCCCAACGGACTTAGCACTACGATTTGGGCGACTTCTCCTGTGATGAACTGCTCTTCATGTTCAGGCTCATGGGACCTGTCATTCATGAAGCGTCTTAGCATTGAAAGCGCAACATGGGACCATGCTTACGTCGCTGTCAAAGGTACCAACGGTGCTTGGGCAACCGTGTATTCTTCTGGCTATACCCAAGACAGTTCATTTTCGTTACAAACCATCAGTATTACCAACTACATTGCAAACAATCCTTCTTTCCAAGTTCGATTTGGCATAGGCACGACCGACAGTTCAGTCAATTACGATGGCTGGAATGTCGATGATGTTTCTGTGATGCCAAGTGGTACTGGCGTATCATCTGGTGAAGGGAATTGGACCTCTGCCCCATTCAGCCCCTCCACTCTTGGACAAGGTGAAATGCGAACATTCGGATATCTCCATTTGGACGCAGAAGTTCCCGCAGGTGAAATTCTAGAATGGCAACTCCTCGATGCATCAACCTCTCAACCGATTCCAGGTTTTGAACACTCCACTGCTAAATCAATCGACCTCGGAATGATTGATTGGGAGAATTATCCAAGTGCACGCCTTAGTATTCACATGAAGAGTCAGGCTGGTGGAATACCCTCGGTCCATGGAATCCATTTTGAAGGAAAAATCGTTGAAGACTTTGAAGAAGATCCGACGGGTATGGGATGGCAGTTACAGTCAACCAGCTGGTCTCCTGGCCAGATCTCCGGAACAGGCACTCTGGTCTCAAAGCACTTTAACATCCGTTCAGGTTTTGCAGGTTTTGATTCAAATTGTTCATTGACGGGTAATGGTCAAATCGAATATTCTCTTGATGGTGGAGGAACATGGGTCGTACTCAACACCGGAACTCAGTGGCTTTTATCTCCTCACTTCACCGTTCAGTTTCGAGTAATTTCTACCGGAGGTAGTTGGACACTTGACACCTTTGATGTGGAAATGATTCGAACCAGTGTAGCGGATGGACTGCGCATCGACATCGGTATGGATGGTGTCAGTGATTGGTCGATGGAAGGACAAGGTATTGGGCGTTTGGGTATTCAAGACCGGTTATCAGATGGATCTATGTGGCAAACACATGCATCTTCTCCAGCCGGTTCTGCTGCCTTCAAATTCCTTCTTCCTGTTGGAGGTGTTTCCGGCTTTGAATTCGGAGTTGCATCTCCTGCTCAGCCAATGAACTCTCCTTTCTTGACGATGTCTATTGATGGACAAGATTTCATGTCCTCATCATTACCAAATCTGCAAGACCTGCAGGTCATCTCCCTTAGTTCAAGCGAATTAGCATCGATGAACAGCGCACTTTCTCAGGCCACAGTATCCGATGGTGTAGAAGGCCTGCCGATGGTCGAAGTGACGCTTCGTATCGGTTCTTCTTCAAGCAATGGCGATGTTTTGCTTGGTGGTCTGTTTGCTCCTTACGATTCAGAACTTTCACTGCAATTTGATTCGACTGATGCCGTGGTTATCGCTCTTAACGATGCGTTGCAATCGGTGAATTCGATTGGTGGTACCAAGGAACTTGCCTTACCTATCCGTATGTCCTCATCCGGAGCAATTCATTTCACGGTGGTTCAGCAATCAACACAGAGTTCTATTGAACCGGTTTCTCTCACAATTTCCAATGTTACAGACACATTCACTCCTTCAACGGATTGGATTGAAGTTACCAGCACATTTGATTTCTCAAACTTAGGCGTGAACGATGCTGAAGCATATGTCAAAGCAAATGGGTGGGCTGTTGAACTGCATTTACTCGGTCAATCTGCAGAGTCTCATATTCGGTGCCAGGCTTTGTCGTTGCCAGTGTATGGCTCAGCTGTGAACGGCTGTCTCAAGCAAGGAACTTCCATGGTTTGGGTTCATAACGGAGCCAATGGAGAAGTCCGAATGCTTGGCAGCGGCTCCTTTTTACAAGTTGACCATCGATTTAAGTTTACAGAGCAATGGAACGATGAAGAATCTCTTGCAGTCTCTGTCAACCTCATTGCTCCAACCGGACCAATGCTTCCAGTCAGCATGAACTTTGGACTTGGCTCTTCGCTCGGTGTAGAGAATGATGTATCAGTTGTGAACTGGGGCATTGTCAATGAAAATCAGGTTGAATCGATGCTCTCAGCACCTTACTTGAATCCTGGTGACGATGTTGTTGTTGAAGTTGAACTCGGTTTCGAAAATGTTCCAATGAGTCCTTCACCTCGAACAGGTTCCACATTGGTTCGATTCCTCGTGGATGGAACTGAAATCCAATCATCCTCTCTCATCTCCAACGGAATTGTTTCTTTCCCATGGACCGTTCCAGTCAACAAAGAAAGCGTCACACTTTCACTTGACGTCTCTCCATTAAACGGCCAAGATATTGTTTTTGATGTTCCAAGTAGCGTTGTTTTTGAATTCGATACCGTCGACCCAGAACTTCTCTCAGTCAGTGTCTCTGAATTTGACCACGTCGATGCTCGTCCATTGACGCAGATTGAATTTGTCATTGCTGACCGTCCAATATTACCTTCTCATGCCAAGGTACACTACTGGCGCTCTTGGTTTGATGATGTCAATCAAGACGGTGTGATGCAGGAGAATGAAGTTCAAGAAAAGCCGCTCCTTCTTCCTGAAAATCTGACACTTGTCCAAGGAACATATACGATGGAAATTGATACCTCGGATGCGTTCAGTGGTTCTTACTTTAGTGGTTGGATTGAAGTCGCTGACCCAGCAGGAAACATGATGCTCGCATCTGGCTCATTTGACCAACCCCTGTTCAATGTTCAAATCAACAACGATGGCTCTCCACAACTTGGTTCTGCACCAGCAAGTTGGAACATTGGAGACTCGATTTGGATTCATCCAGGCGAATCGAATGTGTTACATCTCCCGTTATGGGACTTGAACGGAATTTCAGATATCGCCTATGTTGAACTTGATTTGGCAGGGAATCAAAACGAACCCGTTCTCCTCAAGTGGAATGCAACCAATGACCAGTGCACCAGCCTTGACATCTATCTCGATATTGAATCGTGTAACTTCATCCCAGCCCAAGCCAATAACTTGTTTTCATCAGAAGGTACGCTTGAAGTCAACTTTTCTCTTGAATGGGGCTTTGATCCCGATGTAAGTTTGACGCGTGTTCCAACAGTATTCATTCAAGATTATCGTGGTCAATCGAACACGCTCTCAGTTCCAGAATTAAGTTGGAAATTCTCTGGAGAAATGTTTGTTGAAGCGGATACGCTCACATATTCCATTGACGGAAATTCCGTCGATACACTTGGCACATGGGTCCAGCCACGACAGGATATTGAGGTAAGTGGTGAGTTGACATGGTATCGTTCAACACGTGCTGTTTGGCAACCGATTCAATTGGAACTTTTGCTTGGGCCAAGTGATGTCCAAGTTGACTCGGTTAACGGAACTTTTAGCGGCTCTGTTGCCGCCCCTCTCGCTCCTGGTTCATACGGTCTTTTCACCTCTCTTTATCAACCTCCAAACGGGGCTATTGACCGCACCCCTACTACGCCACCAGCTTGGTTTATCGTTGACAATCAAGACCCGACTGTCGTCGGTGTGCCTTCGCCTTCCAATGGTATTCGACTGTTAGAATCGACGTGGTCGGAAATCAACTTTGAGATACTCATCTCAGAGGCTGATCGATTGAATGAATCCTCATTGCTGCTTCATTGGGCAGTTCATCCAGAGGGCGTTGGTCTATCGAGTCAGTCGATTATCAACGGGAGTGAATCCCTCTCAATTATCGGCGGTCGTGCCTTTGGTGATTCAATACCGTGCTCAACCATCTTGAATTTGGACGAATTGTTAACCTCGTCGATGCGAAATGAAGCCCTAGAACTTCGAGTATGGGCTACTGGGCAAGATTTTGCTGGACATGAAATCAACCCCGTGTTCAATGATATTGACGCCCCACTCGCAGTTTGGGTTCTTGAGCAGCGTATTGCAGAATATTCCTTCAGCGTTCCAGAAATGAAGCCGAGTAGTAATTTTGCAGCAGGAGAAACCGTAAGTCTCGGTCTTTCAATCACCAATTCCGGCTTAGCGGACGGTGACGCTCAGATGTTTGTAGAACTCGTTGAGAGCAATGGGGCACGAACCCGCATTGATGCACGAGGAATACAGATTGAGTCTGGCAGCACCTACATTTACTCGAAGGACTGGATTCCTGACCGTTCAGGAACAATGTGGATTGAGTTCCAAATCATCAACGGTCCAATGGCTCAGTCGGAAACGGTCTATGTTGATGAAGCCCGTACAGACGGTCTTCTCGGCGGGATTTCTTCTGTGAACCCCGTTCTCTTGATTGTCATATTTGCACTCACTGTGTCATTGGTAGGCTTACTCATCTTTGGATTAAAGACATCTCCTCAATCACGACCTCTATCACTCGAACAACGACACATGGTGATTCAGCAAGCAGCACCTTCGCAACCAGCAGTTGCCCCACAACCAGCGGCTCAAGGACCATACGGTGCTCCGCAGCAGGCAGCATCTCCTGGCGAAAACCCATACCAGTGAGTTTCATTCATCATCCGAAGACTTTGAAACGGTGATGTTTACCGCAGACTGGAGGGAGTAGGAGGATCGCTGACAGAGTTCGACTCTGAGGAAAGTCCCCTCTCCTAAGTGCAAACGGCTTACAGAAGTGAGAGAACAGAAATGGTCAGGTCAATGCTGCAGAAACGAACGATACAGGGTGTGTACAATGAAGTTGAAAAACCGAGATTGCCTTGTGGTCGATGAGACGAGCAACCCCGTTGGAGCAAGTCCAAACAGCCCTGTTGACGCGGCACGTCGAGGGGCAGGTAGGATGCTAAGTTGAATGCGGTCGCCGAAAGGTAACAGAAAGGGGCTTACTCCCTACTCCCTCCACTTCATTGTTTATCTTCGAGAAGAACAGCCTCGAGCGGTCGCATAGAAACTGCTGAGGCTAATGCTATGCCGTCTCCATGATCAATCCAAGGCTCTTCACCTCGTATCGCCGCACGCAGTGAATGTTCAGCAGAAATGACTGATGGTAGCAAAAACGTACTCGTAATGAAAGCAAAGAATATCAGCAGACACATCACGAGGAAGAAGTTCACCAAACCAGGGAATGCTGCAAAGCATCCTGCAGCAATGCCGGACATTGTCGTCACCGTGGTTTCAAAGATGGTCTGCCCAGTTTTTTCTATAGAATTGGCAATTCCGGCCGGAGTTTCACCTTCTTCACGAATTCTATGCATGACGTGAATTGAATCGTCAACTCCAATTCCAAAGACAATGGTGCCAATCATAGCAGTGAATATGTTGACATTGACATCTCCACTCTTCATCAGCAATGGTTGCCAAAGAATGACCACTGCAACTGGAATCATGGTATAAATCCCTAATCGTGGTGAGCGGAATACTATCGATAAGAGGACGGTGAGCACGAGCATTGTGATGAGTGTTGTCGATGTTTGAGCATCGTGTATTCCTTCGTTGATATCCAAGGATACAGGCAATCCACCAGTTAGCAGTGAGGTCTTGGTTTGACCATCCACTTCGGGTTCATTGGTGAGAAGAAGGTCGATTTCATCTCGCAATTCACCAGCTACATTGAGGTTCATGTAAGGTTGAGTGACATAGACAATTGCCTTGGTTCCATCTTCATTGAGTAGCATTGAACGAACTTCGTCAGAAAGGGTATCGAACACCACATTGACCATGTCCTTGCGCAGACCTTGACGTCCGTCTTCGCCCGTTAATTCAAGGCCGAGCCACACATTACATTCGATGGGGTCATTACTGTCCCAGCAAGGGTCATGGAGCAAATCCCACAGACTTCCTTCATACAACGTAACGCCATCGGCTAACGTAATGGTTGCTGGAATTGTTTTCAAGAAGGTGATGATGCTTGTTGTATTGGTTTCATCAACCTGGTCAATTTTCATTTCGATAGCATCAATGGCATCTAAAACTGGAAGGTCACGAATATTGTCTGTTTTATTCTGTTGAGCCTGCAGTGTTCGCTCTTCTGCATCAAAGATAAACAGGGATGTTTGACCTCCGCTGAACGCTCTTGAATAATTGGCGAGCATGTTGAGAGATTCAATACCATCAGGTGCTTCAGAAGAACCCGTAATTGGTTCATTCATCGTATCCCAATTTGACACTCCAACGCCAGTGACAAAAATAGCGGCGAAAAGAATCACTACTATTCCAAGAACAGAGACAGGGAAATTGGAGACCTTGTTGAGAATATCTTTCACAAACGCGGGGTTGCTTCTTTTGTTGAATCGCAACATCCATGCCAAAGTCGGTACGAGGATTATGCTGAACACGAGTGTGGAAAATATTCCCAAGCACAACGTGATTCCAACAGAGCGAATAGGTGAGACTGAAACGATTTGAGGAGCGATAAGAACTGAGAACCCTACAATGGTTGTCAGTGCGGATAAAAACACTGCCACACCTGTCGAACGGGTCATTTCAAGAACACACTTGCGATAAAAATCGAGATCCCAAAGTTCGGGAACTTCTTCAGGAGGTTTTCCTTGCTTTCGCCTTCGCTCGTTTTCATCATGCGCCTTGTCAATTTCCTTTCGACGTACTTCCTCAATTCGGTTGACCATATGAAGTGCATAGTCCACCCCTAAGCCAATGAGAATAGGGAACGTTGCAATAATCATCGGGGTTAATGTAATGTCCATAAGCACCGATGAACCGAATGTTACAGCAAGTGCCATGACAATTGGCGTGCCGGTAATCACAACGACTTTCAGCGAACGGTGAAGGAAGGTAATTACCAAAATTGTGATAATGACCGAAAGGGGTAAAATTTTGATTAAATCATCGTAAATAGAATTCGAGATGTCTTCAAGGACTTTAGTGAGTCCTGTAACGGTCATGTTGGTATTTTGCATATCGTTTGAACGATTGTCGATTACGTCTTGGAAATGTTGGTGTAGATGGCTAAAATCTCTGAAATTTGCGACGCTTGGGTCATGATGCATTCCAATGACAATCGCAGCAGTATCCCAGATTCCATCACCATCAAGGTCGTTGGTTTTATTCCCGTCTCCATCACTGTCATAACTGAGGTCCATGTCATTGGTATCTTTGAACAAGGCATCAAAACCACCGTCGGATTCTTCGATAATCTGGTCGATAGTTTGCTGGTCAGGGATTGCATACGCCCCTCCTCCGGGTAAAAGATCACAATCAAAATCTAAAGGAATGCGGGTATTGATTCCATGAGTACATAATGAATTGTTAAAACGCCCATCAGCAGAATTGATTTCCTTGATGACTTGTGCAGGTGAAATAATCCAAAGAACACCATCATCACGTCCATGGTCATCTTTACTGTAATCGATTCCTCGACCAGTACTTCCTGCCCCGTTGACATTGTTATCATCCCCTTCAACCCAACTTATTTCATTCAAAAAGGCCTCATTGGTGATGTTGAGGGTGTTGGCAGTATCGAAAGCATTTGGTGTCCTGACATAGATAATAGCGATATCAGTCGACCATTCCGTTCGAACTTCTTTCAAAAGGTCAGTTGAAGGTGCTCCGTCGGGAAGGAATATTTCGACATCGTCATCGATTTGCTGTTGAAACGAGAGTCCCTGTTGCGCAAAAAAAGCAGCGATAATGACCAGAAGAATGACGACAGTGGCAGGTGAGGCGAGAATGCTGCTGTACATTTGGTCGACTCGCCGAGCGGTTATGTCGTTTGCCTGATTGCGGACTGAGGAAAGCCGATTACGGATATTCTCCCATTCGCCTCCCTTCTGCATGGTGATGCGATAGAGAGGTGGCCTTTGAATGATGCTCCATATAGGGCTGTTCTTTGAAGAAAAGAACTCGGATTAGTCGAGTCCAAATTCTCGTACCAATAAGTGTCGCAAAAATCCTCGAGCGCTTTGCAAAACTAGGCCAGTCGCCATAAGTGAAAGACCGAGTACGCCGATCCAAATTGCCGAAAGACCGGGGCCGACAAAACTGTCGATATGGCCTGTGACGCCTTGTGCAGTATTCATTCCCATTGCAGCTCCAGTTGCAAGAAGTCCAGCACCAGGTAGTCCGAGGACGAGGAGCGGTTTCTTTTGCGAGAGAGAAAGCATTGCCCATGTGAGGACGGTAAATCCGTGAGATACTGCGGTAAAGTTTGACCCTTTGGGGACATCATAACGAATTATTGTAGGAACTTCAATGATTTGTAATTGCTTTTCACGAGCGTCTTCAAGCATTTCTAAAGAGAGTTCCATTCCTTCTGAATCGAAGCGAAGACGTTCGAGTGCCGTCTGTGAAAAAGCACGGAATCCTGATTGGGTATCTTTGATACCAAGGTCACTGGAAAGATTACTTGCGGCTGTGATCACTTTGATGCCAAGTCTGCGATAAGCAGGCATGTCAGTTCCACTCCCTCCTTCGACGAACCGTGAACCAATTGCAAAGTCTGCTTCACCAGAAAGAATAGGTTTGAGCAGTTTAGGTATGTCTGAGGCGCGATGCTGTCCATCGCTGTCAAGAACGATGAGGGCATCGACATTGAGGTCTTTTGCCTTGATGAACAAGGTTTTGAGTGCGCCGCCATAACCCCGGTTCACTCTGTGTCGGATGACAGTTGCGCCGCATGCTTCGGCTATGCGTGCACTCGAATCAGAAGACCCATCGTCAATACAGATGACCGCATCTACATATCGTAAAGCGGTTGTTACAACCGTCCCTATGGTCTCCTCTTCATTGTACATGGGCATGCCTGCAACGATGAAACGTTTTGCAGAATCTCCTGTGTTTTTCAGAATACCACCCGACTCTTGGCGGTTTCCAGTCATATTTAGTAATATACCTAGCAGTATTTATTATATTTAGTATTCAAACGGTTTGGGCTTCTTCAAGGGTCGAAACCCCTGAAGAAGCGGCATCGTGTTTCTATGAAGCACGTCAAACATTCAAACGAAAGGCGTTCAATCTTGAAGTTGTGTCACAGTTGTAACTGCACGTTCTCCATTGAGAACCTTTTCCAGAGCATTGAGCGACATGACCAATGGAACATAGGCTTGTCCATCGCTGGTAACATAGGTTGAGCAATCGGAAAAGGCAGCTGTGTTGATCGAGATTTTTAAGGCTCCACCAGCGTTGCTTTTCCGGACATATCCTACCAGTATGTTCGTTGTTTCATCTTCAGTTTCAGGCATCGTTTTTTCATTATTTTTTGGCACGTTTTTCAACTCCATCGCCGGGATTTCTCCACGGCGGTAACATTGTAGGATTTGATGAAAGGTTATCAAACACATGGCTGTTTTTCTCAACCTTTGAAATTGGTTTGATAGCAACAAATTGACCAAAGGCTCATACATAGGCGTTTCTTGATTCAACCATGCGAGCATTGGTCACCGGTGGTGCAGGCTTCATTGGTTCTCATTTGATTGACCGATTAGTTGCTCGTGGAGACACTGTTGTCGTACTCGACAATCTTTCGAGCGGAAAATTGCATTTTATTCAAGGACATATCGATTCAGGTAATGTCTCTCACATCCAAGGGGATATCACCAATTTCGACACCGTACTTTCTGCTATGGAAGGCATTGATTGCGTTTTCCATCTTGCAGCGAATCCAGATATCAGACTTGGCACCCGTATTACCGATACGGACTTGAAACAAGGAACGCTTGCGACGTACAATATCGTTGAATCTATGCGTCGATGCGATGTCAAGAAAATTGCCTTTGCCTCTTCTTCGGTTGTCTATGGCGAAAATGCTCCACTTCCTACACCCGAGACGCATGGCCCGTGTATGCCCATTTCCTTGTATGGTGCGAGTAAACAAGCCGGTGAAGGGCTCATCAGCAGTTGGGTTGGAACCTTTGGCTTGCAAGCGTGGATCTTCCGATTTGCAAACATTATCGGTACACGGGGCACGCATGGCGTGATTTTTGATTTTATTCACAAACTCAAAGCCGACCCTTCACGACTTGAAGTTCTCGGAAATGGTCTTCAGGAGAAATCATACATGGAAGTCGAGGATTGTGTCAACGGTATTCTTCATGTTATGGAACATTCAAATGACTCGCTGAACCTGTTTAACCTCGGCTCGCATGACACTGCATCTGTTCGAAGAATTGCTGAAATTGTGGTTGAAGAAACTGGATGCGTCGATGCATCAATCGAATACACCGGTGGTGACAGAGGTTGGGCCGGTGACATTCCAAGAGCCATGCTCGGGATTGATAAGATGATGTCAACAGGCTATGATGTCCGATACAACAGTGAAGACGCAATCCGTCACACTGCAAAAGCACTAATTCAAGAAATTGGAATTGATGAGG
>MDSW01038275.1_pt1 | contig 14872 bp, 13 predicted proteins | sample 811171 | NCBI WGS metagenome assembly MDSW01 (sample SAMN05326641, study PRJNA326480) | marine metagenome | isolation source: seawater | place: Atlantic Ocean: North West | collected 2012 | reverse complement strand
CTGGAATGACATAGCTGATCAAAAAATTGATTTGAAAGTTTCCCGGACTATGGACAGACCTCTACCGTCGAAACAAATTTCTAATAATAAGGCTTTGCTATGGATCTTAATCCAGATGTTATTATCACTCGGAATTTTGTTTACATACAATTTTAGTGCTATTCTTCTCGGGTTTTTGGCTGTTGTGCCAGTTCTCATTTATCCATTTGCAAAAAGATTTACCTGGTGGCCACAATTATTTTTAGGCTTAGCATTCAATTGGGGAATATTACTTGCATTTACGGCTCACTTCGGTGCACTTACACCATCAGCATTAATATTGTATATTTCGGGAGTATTCTGGACTTTATTTTATGACACAATTTATGCTTATCAAGATATTAAAGATGATGCACTGGTTGGCGTAAAATCTACTGCTCGTTTGTTTGGTAATAATGCACTGTACTGGCTTGGTGGGTTTGCGGTTACAGCAATTTCATTATGCTTATCGGCTATTGTTCTATCTCCAAATAACTTTTCCTCTATGGAAAAAACGACAGTTGGAATTGGTGCATTACTTTTTGGACTACATTTACTGTGGCAGTTGATCAAACTTAACCTGGAAAATAGCACACAGTGCTTGAAGTTGTTTAAATCGAATAAGTGGGCCGGCCTTTTATTGGCCTTCTTTATGCTTATACCTATTCTTTATAGGCAAGTATAAAATACATACTTTGATCAAATAAGGTTATGCGAATAAGATCCTACTCAACTCCAGCGACTTAATGCCTTTAAATCAGAGGTATTTTCTTTGACCCATTTAGATTGGGAGGTCAAAGTCTCTTTTTTCCAGAAAGGAGCATTGGTTTTAAGGAAGTCCATTATAAATTCACTTGCACTAAAAGCCTCTCTCCGGTGCTGGGATGAGACTAAGACCAGGACTATGTTATCGGAGGGATAAAGCTTTCCTACCCGATGAATTATTGTTATTCCATTCAAACACCATTTTTTTTCTGCACGACAACAAATATTTTTTAACGCTTTCTCTGTCATACCGGGATAATGCTCCAGCTCCATGAATCTTAATTTTTCTTCATGAGCCATATCGCGAACTATACCAAGAAAAGTAACAATTGCACCAACTCTTTTATCATTATTGATGATAATTTCTGTTTCTCTTTTTACATCAAAATCATCCTCTTGAATATTAATTCGTAACTTTATCCCACTTTTTAATTTCATTTCATCCTCCCGTCATAGGTGGGAAAAAGGCAACTTCTCGGGCCCCTTGGATACTGGTTTCCAAGTCCTCAATTATTTCGTGATCAACTGCTACCCTTACTACGTCTAAATTTGAAAGGGCTCTTGAGTATCTTGGTTCCAAACCAACTAATTCGCAAACTAATTCATTAACAGTTGAAACTTCTGTAACATAATCTTCAGCTGATTTACCAATCGACTCCCTGATCCAAGCAAAATAAAGAATCCTGATTTTCATTTTCTCTCCAATTCAATTAATGCTTTTTTTAAATAATCCCAGCCTGTGAAAATTGTTATAATCGTTGCTAACCACAAAAGGAAATGACCCAGTTCACTAAAAATATATTGATTCAAGACAGGCACATCTGCTGCAAACAAGCACCCTATTGCAATCATTTGAGAGGCCGTCTTCCACTTCGCGACAGCTGTGACTTGTAACGTTCCTGATGCTACCCCTAAGTACTCTCTAAGACCCGAAACAAAAACTTCTCGAAAGATTATGGCCAAAGTAGGGATACCGATTAGAATTCTCTCTGTGAAATCGGTAGGCTGATAATTAAGAAAACACAATGCGATAATTACCATAGCCTTGTCTGCAATAGGATCAAGCATTCGCCCTACGCTTGTCGATTGATTTAAAGTTCTAGCCAAATAGCCATCAAAATAATCAGTAACAGATGCTAATAAAAATATAACAAAAACTGACACTGAGCTAAAAGTACCAAAATCTATTATCAGCAAAATTCCAACAACAGGAACTGCTAATAATCTGGTCAGTGTAAGTATATTTGGTACAGTGAAACGCATTCGACTTCCTAATTAAAATTAATTAGGTGTAAACCAAATTTGTAAAGCATGAAAGTATTTATGAAGGTAAAACGTTACCTCTAATCATTAAAGTAGTTGTAGATCACTTCAGCTATCGAAGTCGAAATACCGTCGACCTTCTTTAAATCATTAACATTTGCTGCTTTAACTCCCTGTACTGATCCAAAATAACTCAGTAACGCACGTTTTCTTACCGTCCCGATGCCAGGGATTTGGTCTACACTATTCTCCTTCATTGTTTTAGAACGTTTTTTTCTATGCTCACCAATAACAAAACGGTGTGCCTCATCACGAAGACGCTGCACAAAAAACAAAACAGGATTATTTTTTTTTAATTTGAATTTTGTATTACAACCCCATCCATAAAAATTTTCGTCCCCCGCATTTCTGTTTTTGCCTTTAGCCACCCCTAAAACTGGGATTTTTTCAAGGTAGTTCTCCACTAAAACTTTACTGGCTGCTGAAACCTGAGTTCGGCCACCATCAATGATTATAAGATCTGGGTATTTATTGGAAAACTTATCATCATTCTTTAGTCTCTGCCGAGCAAATCTTCGCGACAAAACATGATACATCATTCCAACGTCATCGCCTGGGCTCAAAGCAGGATCTTTAACATTAAACTTACGGTAATCCGATCTAATAAAACCTTCAGGGCCGGCGACAACCATGGCGCCAACGAAATTAGTTCCTTGTGTATGCGAGTTGTCATATATTTCTATTCTATTTAAAGTTTTGTCTATTTTTAGTGTTTCGGCAAGTGCCGACAACAATTTAGTCTGATTTTCAAAACTCGAAACCTTTCGGGCTAGCTCTTCTGAGGCATTTCTCTGCGCTGATAGGATTAACCTTATTTTCTCTCCTTTACTTGGAGTTTCAATCCTACAAATCTTTCTCTGAATATCGCTTAATGCAGACACTACCAAAGACTCGTTTGCTACCTTATGAGACGTAAGTATCAGTTCAGGTGCTTCTCGATCCCTATAAAATTGCATTATAAATGCCTCAAGTATTGCACCAATCGTTGTATCTAAACCATTCTGTGGAAAGTATGCTTTATTTCCCCAATTCTGATTAGCTCTAAAGAAAAATATCTGGATACAAACCTGAGATCCATCTAAGGCGACTGCTATTAAATCAGCATTCGAAACTCCCACTGGATTAATACCCTGACTACCTTGAATATGGGTCAAGGCTTGAATCTTATCACGAAGAGTTGCGGCCCTTTCAAAATTCAATTCATGGCTTGCATGTTGCATTTCTTTTATCAGAGACTTTTTTATTAAATCAGTCTTTCCAGACAAAAACATCTCCGCATTTTCAACAGACTTGTTATAATCTTTCACTGTTATTTTATCGACACATGGAGCTGAGCACCTCTTAATCTGGTATTGCAAACAGGGTCGGTTCCTACTAGCAAAAATGGAGTCGCTACAATTTCTCAACATAAAAACCCGTTGCATATAATTTAGAGTTTGGTTAACTGCCGTAACCGATGCAAAGGGACCAAAGTATTTATTTGACGGAAGCCTTTTACCTCTATGTTTTATTACTTTAGGAAAATGATGGTCAGTTTCTATCATTATATCAGGAAAGCTTTTATCGTCTCGAAGCAAAACATTGTACCTTGGTTTGAGTTGCTTTATGAGGTTCTGTTCAAGCAGAAGTGCCTCTATTTCAGTTTCTGTCGTTAAAAACATCATAGAGGATGTAGACCTAATCATTCTTATGATTCGAGACGAATGACCTTTCAACCGGGAATAACTTGAGACACGCTTCTTCAAATTCTTGGCTTTTCCCACATACAGAACATTACCACTTGAGTCGATCATTCGATAGACACCAGGCGAATCGCTAAGGTCCTGCAAATAAGACCTTATCTTTTCGGCACCAAAACTTTGTTCCAGGTTAGTCAAACCTACCAAGTTCTTTTTGTCATTCAAAAACGTTATACCCTGTTAAATCTTTATGAATAATTTAACTGCTCCTAAGTGAAACATGATTCTCGCTGTGGCATTTCAAAAAATACACTAAATTACAAGCAAAAAAGTGTCCACCATTTCTGTGGATAAGTCTGTTAGTAATGGGGGAACTACAACACAAATCCCTTATTATTTAAGAAACAACACCACTGTGCCTAATTTTTAAGCATATTTTTAAACCATTGTTTTTATTGTAAAAAAAAATATCCTGGCGATAAATTACTGAAAATCTTAAGCTTTTTCTGCTTTCATATGCTAAGCGCTTTCACAAGTGGACAATTTAAGTTTCCTGCAAACTTAAATTTTCACTTAAAATACAGAGGGTTTAGTCCACTAATTCATTCAACACCGAGAATATCCTGCGTTTTCCAGACCAAATGTTGACCTCCATCAATGCAAATTAGTTGTCCAGTCATACTCCTGGTGTTTATTATGAATTTTACTGCTTCCGATATTTCTGATATGTCTGAACCACGCTCTAATATGGTATTCTTTCTCTGATTAGAAAAATGATCCTCACTTTGGCGACGTCCCTTTAGCGTTGGTCCCGGTGCAACAGCGTTTACCCTAATATGCGGTGCTAGCCCCTGAGCTGCAGTTTGCGTAACTGACCATAAACCCATCTTGGCAAGAGAATACGTAAAAAACTCAGGATTCTTCTTTAACACCCTCTGATCAATAATGTTAATCACATTGGCTTGCGCGAGCAATTCTCCGTTCTCATCCTTCAGTGACTTTTCTGCCTGCTGGGCGAAGGATTTTATTAAGAATAAAGGCGCTTTCAGATTAGAACCTATGTGACGATCCCAACTTTCACTAGTTATACTTTTAATGTTATCATACTCAAATATTGATGCGTTATTTACTAAAATGTTCAACGGTTCATTTAGTTTGTTTGAAGCATTTGAAACTAAGCCTTCAACCTCTTCATCTTTAAGGAGATCTGCCTTCACCAGACAAGCCTTGACCTTCATTTCCATAGCCTTAGAAGCTACTTCCTTTGCCTCCGCTTCCGATGACGAATAGTGAATTGCTACATTCACTCCCTCAGAGGCCAAACCAAGAGCGATTGCTTTCCCTATCCGTGTAGCGGCACCTGTAACTAAGGCAGAACCTTGCATTTACTCAAACCATAAAAAGAAACATTTATAATAATTTAGAAAGATAAACCACATATGCAACAAGAAAAGTGACCCCCCAAATCTTATTTATTGATCTAGAAAGAAATATGAATGGTGCTAGGATCAAAGTTACAGCGACAAGAACAAATAGTGACTCGAGCTTAGTTGCACCAAAAAAATTCAATGGGTTAATTATTGACGTGACACCACCTATACAGAGCACATTAAAGATGTTTGACCCAATTATACTACCCATAAGCAGTTCAGGCTCTTTTCTTAGAGCCGAAAGAATAGAAGTTGAAAGCTCCGGTAGTGAGGTCCCCACGGCTACTAAAGTTAAACCAATTACCTCCTCAGATATGCCCAACACCGTCGCTATCCCAGTTGCGCCTAAAATGACCCAAGTTGCGCCAAATGGTAACCCGACCAAACCAATAAGCAATATTCCCACCGTCCGGAAAAGTGTCCCTTTATTCGGTTGCGCTTTAACCAATTGATTAGACTCCACCCTCTGAGTTTGGTTAGCTTTGAACACATTGCCTATTACAAAAATAAAAAAAATCAGAAGAAATATTATACCGTGTATGTAAGTTAATGCACCAAACCACACAAAAAACACAAAAAGTATTGTTGCAAAAAAAGAAATTAGGTAATTTTTTCTTATAGACTCGTCTTGATTAACTAAGTTGATAATCAAAGCGGGAAAACCTAATATTAAAAGTATATTAGCGATATTTGAGCCAATGATATTTCCTAAAACCAACCCGCCAAAACCGTCTAATGCAGCTCTTATACCCACCAAAAGTTCCGGAGCTGATGTCCCAAACGCTACTATTGTTAATCCAATAACTGCTGGCGATACGGCGAGTCTCAAGCTCAGTACGGTTGCCGCTCGAACCAGCAAATCTCCGCTTACTAATAAAACAACCATTCCTACCGTAAAATAAAATAGATCCATTTCCTCAATTTCTCTTATTTTGGTTTCTTTTTAATTTGTGGTGCGGCTCACCCGCAGGAAATATCCGAACTATAGCATTTTTATTTATCCTCGTTTCCAGACTTAGATTTACCAAAGCAAATCATTGTTAAGTCAAAAAACATTGTAGTAATAAAGTTATTTGTTTTGCCTTAAACCCCAACTATCATCAAGTATTGTATCTCGAAAAATATAGCTTATTTAGCACGGCTCCAATTAAATCGTTTACAAAAGATTTAGTTAGTCTTGCAACAAAACCTTTTTTTCGATTTACGGACCTAAAAACAGTTTTTTCACCAAATTTATCTTTTAGTATGGGTTCTAGATGCCCTATTCCATCAATTAGTCCAAGTTCCAAGGCACTTTTTGCATCCCACACCTCCCCAGTAAATATCGGTTTGTCGACCACTTTCTGTCCCCGTCTATCATTGACATAATTTTTGAAATTCTCGTGGATAGCTTTCTGTATCTTCTTCAACTTTAAAACTTCACTTTTTTCTTCTGGCTTGAAGGGGTCTAGCATACTCTTTTCTTGGCCTGATGTATAAACCCGCCGTTCTATCCCCTGCCGAGATATAAATTCATGAAATCCAAACCCAGCAGAAATAACACCTATTGAACCTATGATTGAATTTTCATCAGCGAAGATTTCATCTCCTGCACAGGCTAACCAATACCCTCCTGATGCCGCTACGTCTTCACAAAACGCGATTACTGGAATTTCAGTTTCAACTGACAGATTCTTTATCCGAGCCGCTATTAAGGATGATTGGGTCGGCGAGCCACCCGGAGAATTTATTACCAAAGCTACACTCTTCAAACGTGACATCTCAAACGCTTTCTCAAGCACCGGTTTAAGGCCCGAGTCTGTTAACCCACCGCCTCCAAACTGTCCAGCTGATCCTATTACACCATCTAATCGTACTACTGCTACCACACTAGATCGATCAAAGATTTTTTTTATCCATTTAAACATAAATCACTTGCCAGACTGCCATGGTCGCCTTAGTACATTCCAGTATTTCCTTTGCAACTGCATCTTTGTCACTCCGCTCATACAATAAATATAATGCACTAAACAAGAAACGTCCACGATGTAAAGACAATTTAGGAATGGATGATAATAACTTGAATAAATTTCAACCTCTAAAAGGATTAAAAATATTAGAGCTTTCGAGAGTATTGGCGGGGCCGTGGGCCGCTCAATTATTGGCCGACTTGGGCGGAGACGTAGTGAAAATCGAGGCACCAAAAGGAGACGAGACAAGGTCCTGGGGGCCTCCGTTTAACAGCTCGAATAATTCATGTTACTTTGAAAGCACAAACAGAGGTAAGAAGTCAGTTATTGCTGACTTTTCAAACCAAGAAGATTTAGAAATGGTGAAAACTCTCGCTTCCCGAGCAGATGTGATAATCGAGAATTTTAAGGTTGGAGGTCTAAAAAAATTTGGTCTGGATTACTCAACAATAAAGAATTCAAATCCAAAAATAATTTATTGCTCTGTTACAGGATTTGGGCAGACAGGACCTTATGCTAACCGGCCAGGTTACGATTTTGTAATCCAAGCAATGGGAGGTATAATGGATTTAACGGGCGAAACTGATAGTGAGCCTCAAAAACCAGGTGTTGCGTATGCTGATATTTTTACAGGACTTTACGCAGTAATAGCAATTCAGTCCGCATTGATAGCTCGAGAAAATTTTTCTAAGTTGGGGACTTATATTGATATGTCACTTTTTGATACCCAACTCGCCGTTTTGGCAAACCAAGGAGCATCGTTTCTAGAGACTGGTATATCACCCCGTCGGATGGGGAATTCACATCCAGTAATCGTCCCATATCAAAAATTTGAAACTAAAGACGGGGCAATTATCATAGCTTGCGGTAATGATCAGCAATTCAAAAATTTATGTGTTGCCCTGGATTTAATGCTCCACAAAGATCTGCGGTTCTCTTGTAACTCAAGCAGAGTCAGAAACAGAAACTCCCTGATTAATATTTTAAGTAAAAAAATTAGAAAGGCATCAAAACAGGTTTTACTATCTAAACTCGAAGCATCACTAGTCCCTAGTGGACCAATAAATACTGTTGGTGAAGCCCTGTGCGATAAACAATCTATCCATAGAAAAATGGTCCAAATGGTTGAGGGTATACCTTTAGTCAGAAATCCAATTATGTTTGACAGTCTCTCCATAAAGTATAAACATTCTGCACCAAAGCTTGGTCAACACACGAGCGAAATAAGAACGCAGTTGGCGAAAGACAAATTCTGGAAGAAAAAAAGTGAAATATAATCGACTTGGAAACTCTGACTTAGTAGTAAGTGAGTACTGCTTAGGATCAATGACATGGGGGGAAGCCTCTAGTGAGACTGACGGTCACTGGCAATTAGACGCGTCACTTGCTAACGGAATCAACTTTGTAGATACAGCAGAGATGTATCCTACCAATCCAATGCGAAGAGAAACTGCAGGCAGGACAGAGGACATTATAGGGAGTTGGTTAAAGGACAACCAAAGTCGTAGAGCAAATATAATTATAGCCACAAAGGTCACAGGTTCCGGTAGTTCAACAGTCCGAAAAGGAGAACCAATTTCTGGACATCAAATCATTGAGTCAGTTGAGCAGAGTTTAACTCGTATGAACACCGATTATATCGATTTATATCAATTGCATTGGCCTAATCGAGGGTCTTATCATTTTAGAAAATATTGGAATTATGATCCGACAGAGCAGTCTGAGAAAGAAATGGACGATCATGTTGAAGATGTTCTCGAGACGTTGTCAAAATTGGCAACCGATGGAAAAATAAGAGAAATTGGATTGTCTAATGAAAGTGCTTGGGGAACCATTAAATTCCTAAATCATGCTAAAGCAAAGAGTTTAAAGAAAATAATTTCAATTCAGAACGAATACAGCTTGCTATGTCGCCTATTTGATACCGACTTAGCAGAGGTATGTCATCACGAAAACGTCCAACTATTAGCTTTTTCTCCATTGGGTGCAGGTTTGTTGACTGGTAAATATCAAAATAAAACAGTTCCTAAGGGTTCAAGATTAGATATCACATCTACTATCACTCCAGGACTATCTGGTCGTATTGGTCCCAACACATTTAAAGCAGTTGATGAATACTTGTCTATTGCAACAAATTTCGATCTGAACCCTGTACACATGGCTTTAGCTTTTTGCGCATCAAGGCACTTTATGGGTTCAGTAATTTTTGGGGCAACTACTAAAGAACAGCTTTCCTTAATTCTCGATGGCCTGAACGTGACATTATCTGAGGAAATTTTGGATAGTATAAACAAAGTTAATCGTAAAAATCCAATGCCCATATAAATGTCCACAGTTTTGACAATAGATTCAGTTTCAAAGGTATACAGCAACGGTTTTAAAGCTCTTGATGATATAACTCTCTCCATTTCAAAAGGAGAAATCTTTGCACTGTTAGGCCCAAACGGAGCAGGAAAAACTACATTAATTTCTACGATTTGTGGGATTATGCGACAAAGTAAGGGTAAAGTATCGATTAAAGGTTTTGACTCAATAAGACATTGGAGAGAAACACGCAAAATAATTGGCCTTGTCCCTCAAGAGCTCACAGTTGACAATTTTGAAACTGTAATGGACGCTGTAAAATTTAGTCGAGGATTGTTTGGAAAAGCACCCGATAACGGTTATTTGGAATGGGTTTTAAACGCATTATCTTTATTTGAAAAAAGAAATGAGCCGATTCTGCATCTTTCCAGTGGCATGAAACGTAGAGTTTTGATAGCAAAAGCCCTTTCACATAACCCTGAAATAATATTTTTGGACGAACCAACAGCAGGAGTAGATGTCGCCTTAAGAAAGAGTATGTGGACACTAGTTCAAAATTTAAGACAGACGGGTGCCACCGTGATTCTAACCACTCACTACATAGAGGAAGCCGAAGAGATTGCAGACAGAGTTGGAATTATTGACAGTGGAAAATTGTTATTGGTCGAGGAGAAAACCACATTGATGCAGAAAATGGGTAAAAGAGAATTAATTATTTTCCCTCAGAAAAAAGTAAAAAAACTTCCTTCCTCCTTATCACATTTCAACCTAGTCATTGATGAATCACTTGAATTTATACGATATACCTACGATAAAAATGCATCCCGGACTGGTATTACAAGAGTACTCAATGAGCTGGCGAAAAATAATGTCGTAATCAAAGATCTTCAAACTCACCAAAGTACCCTTGAGGAGGTATTCTTATCTTTGATCAGCAAAGGATGATAAATGAATTTTTACGCCGTATGGTCAATTTATAAATTTGAGATGGCAAGAGCGATGAGAACACTTGGTCAAAGCCTTTTCGGACCAGTGATATCGACCTGCCTATATTTCGTCGTTTTTGGGGCAGCAATCGGCTCTCAAATTCCCTTGATTGATGGTATCAATTATGGAGCTTTTATTGTTCCAGGACTTATAATGCTATCGGTAATTACTCAAAGTCTGTCAAATGCGAGTTTTGGCATTTTTATGCCCAAATATAACGGCTCAATATACGAAATTCTCTCTGCACCTATATCTCCAATTGAAATAATTTTGGGCTATGTTGGTGCCGCGTCAACAAAGTCTTTTGTCATAGGCATCGTCATATTAACCACAGCCTCGCTATTTGTTTCAATCGAAATACTCTACCCGTTTAAAATGCTCCTCTTTCTGGCTGTTACGTGCGTGAGTTTCTCTCTTTTTGGCTTCATTATAGGAATTTGGGCCGATAATTGGGAAAGGCTAAACCTAGTGCCAGTGATAATTGTGACACCTCTTGTTTTCTTAGGGGGAACTTTTTATAGCGTCGAGATGTTAAGTCCATATTGGCAATTAGTGTCTAAGCTAAATCCCGTTTTGTATATTGTAAGCGGGTTTCGTTGGAGTTTTTTTGGAACGTCGGATATTCCAATCCTAATCTCAGTAATCTCTATTACTATTTTTTTCTTCATTTGTTCTGTCACAGTGGCAGTTATTTTTTCTAGTGGATACCGAATACGTAAGTAGAATTTTTACACTTTTCATCAGCCTTCCACACCAGCTGTATGGCCAACACCGTTTAATAACTGCGGGTATCGTCAGATCGTCAAACACAAGTATTATCAAATCTAAATTTTTTCTGCTTATTCTAAGCGAATCGTCTACTATTTGTAATGCGGAACAAAAAAAGAGATGGTGTAAAGTTAAATGAATACTCTAACCAAACGAAGCCGCTCGGGAGGGAGGGCAGCGAACACAAAAAAGAGACGGGGAGCACCGTTTAAACAAAGCCACTGGCGCCTACCGTTAAACTGCGATCGCCCAATTGAACCACTTGGAGAGGATGGTGTGCAGCAAATACATAATGGAGCGATGCAGGTATTGGAAGAAATTGGGATAGAGTTCTTAAATAGTGAGGCCATCGCTCTTTTCTCTTCAGCAGGGTGTAAGGTTTCAGGAAATAATGTTAAGATGGATAGGAATTGGGTATTGGAAATGCTCCAAAAAGCACCAGCCGAATTCACTATTACTCCCCGCAATCCCAAAAATGAAATAACCGTGGGGGGAAAACATATTCTTTTTGGAAATGTTTCTTCTCCACCGAATTACTATGATCTGGACCTTGGCACCAAAGTTCCCGGAAACCGGGAGCAATGTGCCAATCTTATAAAGCTTTCACAATATTTTAATTGTATACATTTTTTGGGGGGCTATCCCGTTGAACCAGTAGACATTCACTCCTCAGTACGTCATCTTGATGTAATTTTTGACAAACTTAGATTTTCTGACAAAGTTTGCCATGCCTATTCTCTTGGTAAGGAACGAGTTGAGGATGCTATGGACATGATAAAAATTGCAGCGGGGCTCTCCGAAGACAATTTTCAGCAAAAACCTCACATGTATACAAATATTAATTCCACCTCACCGTTAAAACATGATTATCCCATGATTGATGGGTGTTTACGAATGGTGAGACGTGGCCAAGCTGTAATAGTTACCCCCTTTACATTGGCAGGGGCAATGGCGCCAGTCACAATCTCGGGGGCGGTAACTCTTTCGATTGCAGAGGCACTAGCCGCGATTGCGCTATTTCAATATGTGGCACCGGGATGCAAATGTGTATTGGGAACATTTACTTCAAATGTGGATATGAAGTCAGGATCCCCAGCTTTTGGTACTCCTGAATATATGAGGGCTACCCAAATAACCGGACAGATGGGACGTTTTTATAAGTTACCAATTCGTTCTTCAGGAGTTTGTACCGCCAACGTTCCAGATGGCCAATCTGTTTGGGAGACCTCTAATTCATTATGGGCTGCAGTTCAGTCTGGTACTAATATGGTGTATCATGCCGCAGGATGGTTGGAAGGTGGTTTGATCGCATGTCCCGAAAAGTTCATTATGGATTGTGAAGTACTTCAAATGATTCAGCGCTATATGGAAGCCGATGTATTTAATTCTAGTGAAGAGGCAATAGCGTTAGACGCAATTCGCGAAGTAGGCCCTAATGGACATTATTTTGGTATTGAGCATACTCAGGCGAGATATGAATCTGCCTTCTATCAACCATTCTTGAGTGATTGGAAAAATTTTGAGGCTTGGGAAAAGAATGGTGCACGTTGGACGGCAAAACGTGCCAACAGCCTTTTTAAAAATATTTTAAATGATTTTGCGATACCGGAAATGCCACAAGATAGAATGGAAGAGCTTTCCGAATTTGTAAGTAAAAGAAAGGCTGAGGGAGGAGCTCCTACTGATTATTAAGGTCACTTTCTCTCCTAACAGTTTCATAAAGAACTAATTCTGTTTCGGTCAGTCACTTGTGGTTTGTCAATCCCGAAATTTATTTGGTTTTCATCGGCGCGGAAGATGAATTTCAAATCGCTTTCGAATCTTCTCATCCAGCTCTTTGGAAAACGTAGCTCTTGACGGGTTGGCAAGTAATTTGTTTTTTCGACTGATGGCTTTTTCCAAAAGATCCGGTTTCCCGTTTTCTACCCATTCCTTGGGGCTAGTACGATCGCCTAGAGCCGGATAAATGTACTCTGTTTGCATCAAACCCAATGTTTGTTCATGTCCCAAGTAGTGGCCAGGACCATCTAAACAGACGGACTTCATAACTTCCATACTAACACTATCTTCTGTCACTTCAATTCCGCGTACACAGCGTTGAGCCTGTCCAATCAGATCATCTCCTAGAACCAGACTCTCAAGACAAAAACCTAAAAGTGATGCGTGCATTCCTGCAGCTTCGTAAACCATATTAAGCCCCGACAAACCTGCTAAAACGTTTGACACAGCCTGTTCCCATCCTGCCTGCATATCTGGTAATTTCGAATCAGCAATACCGGCCGCTGCTCCTCCCGGAAGTCCATAGAATCTATGCATCTGCGCGCAACCTGCAGTTAGTAATGCCTGCTCTCCAGACCCTCCCGACATGGCACCCGTTCTCAAGTCTGAGACAAACGGCCAAGTTCCAAAAATGGCGGGAAACCCCGGTTTTATGGCGTTAACGTAAACTACCCCAGCCAAACATTCGGCAACAGCCTGAACTATAGCTCCCGCTATCGGAGCTGGAGCAGTAGCTCCTGCTTGACCAGCCGAGAGCAAAAGTACTGGCATACCATGCCCAATGCATTTCTCCATTACAAGGCAACTTTCAGTGGCGAACTTCATTGGAGGAACCACAAAACAATTAGAATTTGAGATAAAGGGCCTGGCAACCCATTTATCTCGTCCACCAGCTATTGCGATCACCATTTCCATAATAGGATCCACAAATGACTCCTCTGTAAAAGAGACCCCAATGTGTTTTAACGTGCCAGAACAACAAGCATATACGGTATTTAAATCCATTACAAAATTATCTGTGATGTCTCTACACACCATAGGTCGCTGTAAAAAATGAATATTATCTAATTGATCTACTAGATGTGCAGCGTTATACAAATCGGCAACCGTACTATCTCGATATTCTTTTTTTTCAATATCTACAATATGTACGGCAGCTCCTGCCGTACCAAAATGTACTCTTGAACCTGAGAGGTCTAAATCATAGGTAGGATCTCGAGCGAAAAGCTGTAAATCTTTGTTTGCCAAATCAAGCATGTCCTCAACCAAAGCTCGGGGAAATCTTATTCTTCCATCGTCGCCAAGAATAGCCCCCACACTCGTCAAAATATCAATACCACTTTGCGGAGCGTCTAATAAACCGATCGTTTCCAAAGCGTCTAGAGCCGCTAAATGAATGCGCTTTACGGCAGAGTCGTCAAGTGGGTTGAAATTACCTCCCTGCATTCCTGGCTTAACAGGTCTCAGTTCCTCAGCCAAAGGACCAGACCGTTCAGCGCGCCTTGCTGCCCTTCCGCCAGATCTTATGTTTCTTTTTTTAGTTGAGCTGGACAAGTCTATTGCATCCTATTTTTCTGGTTAAACTCGCATTCTTTTCGCTTTTGGATCATACATTGGCTTCCTGCTCGCAATAACATTGTGGCGTTTGCCGGCAATCTCTACCTGGAAATCTGACTTTAGAACGTCATCAATTCTTTCCTCACTGCAGGGTACATAACCTAAGCCGACAGCAGAACCCAAAGTATGTCCATAGTTCGCCGACGAAATATAACCGACAATTTTTTCATCTCTAACTATCGGCTCATTATGAAATAATAGAGGCACAGGTTCTGTTAAACGAAATTGCAATAATACTCTATCATATCCAGAT
>MDSW01066281.1_pt1 | contig 14873 bp, 12 predicted proteins | sample 811171 | NCBI WGS metagenome assembly MDSW01 (sample SAMN05326641, study PRJNA326480) | marine metagenome | isolation source: seawater | place: Atlantic Ocean: North West | collected 2012 | reverse complement strand
TGGTAACCACCTACCACCCGACTGGGGATATCAGCCGCCCTCAACAATGCCGCGAATGCGGTCGCGAAATACTCGCAGTGACCTCGCCGGTCATCGAAGAGAAAAGCGGCGAGCGGGTCCGGCTTATCGCGATTGGGTTGCTCTAGAGTATAGGTAAAATCATTTTGCAAAAAGTTCCGGATGGCCACGACTTTTTCAAATGGGTTGGCCGCATTCTCTATCAAGCTTTTGGCTAATCCCGGTATTCGTCCATCCAAATCCTTAGGCAGTTTGTAAAAATGTTCAATCCCCAGCGGAGCTTCCGGTGGTCCTCGATTCATATCGGCGCGCCTTTGACTCACTCTCTCGATGGTCCCTCGAATTCGGTAACGAATGGGTCCAGTGGGCGTTCGATTTGCAATCAAAGTGCCCCCCGAATCCACGCCTTTAATCTTAACCCGCAGGGATGGGTTGGCTTGTCCACCGTAAACGACACGCCCGTCCTGAACCGGGCCTAAGGACGGTAAGATTGGTATTCCCAAAGGATGAGAAAAAACCTCATAAACGAATTCTTCACCCACCACTGGCTTGTCCGCGAGGGAAGGATCTAATGAATCGGTACGAATATTTCCCCGTTTAAATCCAGAGGACAAAAGTTCATCGTAGACGGGGCCTCTTAGGTAAAGTCCTTGCTCAAAAGTGGAAAGGGGCAGGTTATAAACCCGAGCGACCACGGCGCCACTGCCAATCTCACCCCGTGAGCGATCTTGTAGAGAAACGCTACCCGGTACCGAGCTTGCGCCTCGAGAGAAAAGCCCCAAGCTACGCAGACCCATTCTGGGAAACGTGACAAATAAAATGCCCGTGGAAAATACGATAAAAACAGAAAGCATCGCGACAATCGTTAAAAAGCGTCCCGTAATGATATCCCGGCGCCCCAGCGTGATCTCCTCGCTCACTCCGCCCAAGCGTTGAGCCTCCATACCCGCCCCAACAACCAGCTGCCGTGTGACCAAAGCCCAAACCATCGTCACCGCATAACCCAAACTCACCAAGCCGTAACTGACCTCTGTGTGGAGAACCGAGCCTGAGAACATGAGTAATAAAGTGAGCAGAAGCAACTGACCATCGTGTTTAAGGTTGGCAGCAGTAATCAGACGGGCCATGGTGATAACCAGCAAGGCTACCCCTGCCGCCAGTACCGCCGCTTCAATACCAAGCTGGCTCAATAAAGACGCAGCCCAAAACAATCCGGCTAAACCTAAAGCGGTTCCAGCCCAGCCAGGAAAGTGCTTTCGTTGCATCCTAAATGGCACCATGACCACAATCATTACCGTGGCCAACCAAAGTTGAGGCGGCATCTCACCCCCCAAGAGCACACTTAAAACCGACATCAATAGCGCCGCCGCGAATCCAGCTTGATACCACGCCCACAAACTCACGATGCCACCGCCTCAAGAGAATCCATGGGTACAAACGCGGCTCCGGATTCAAGACCTGTCTCTCGATGGCCCAGAACGAGATGAGCCGTATCTGGACTCAATCGATAAGAGGGTAATGAGTTGCCCCAGGTAAGCGATGCACATGCCATCAAAAACAAGGTTGCCTGCCGAGGGCCGGATGCCGGTGCAATGAAAACGCCTGGTGCCAATATTCCAACACTCATCCCGCGCTCCAAGAGACTTTCAGCCACACTGCAAAACAAAGCTAAGTCATTCTCTAGAGCGTCCGTATTTGAACCCGTGGTCTCCAATTGCAAGAGCACCTTATTGCCTGCCATGGCTTCGTGTTCACGAACCAGTGGTTTGCCTCGCCTAGCCGATGCACGCCAGTGAATGCCCCGAGGGTCTTCGCCTTGTCGAAAATCTCGAAGTGAGAAAAACTCATCACCATTACCCGGTGAACCTGCAGGTGAATAACCCAAGCGCGTGTAAATGCTCGTGGTTAAATCTGTCACCGGTAAACGAGCCGGACCAACCCAAAAAGAATGGTTTTGCTTTTTTTCAAATCGACGGATCTTTTCAAAAAAACCGAATGGATAGGCCGTTCGCGCCTCTACGTATTCTATATCGTAGAGCCCTCTTGCACTGGGTACAAAACGCGCATGCAAATCCAAAGATGCCTTGGCCTCGACCCGAAGTCTAAAGGGACCATGGATCAGTGACTCGGCCTGGGCGTGTTTCAAACGTACGGAATAGCGTGTTGCAAAAGCCGGGCTTTGGGTCGATTCGTTTTTAAGCTGCAGTCCCAGCGAAACCGTCTCTTGTGCGCGTCCCAAATCAGGTGGAACAACTTTTAACTTTAGAATACGCAGAGTTGATTCACTTAGAACACCCGAAATGACAATGGCCGCAAGCACCATGCCCCACCCTAGAAATAATAAATTGTTTCCTGTGTTGATGGCTGCAAACCCAGAAGCCAAAGCAATGAGAAGGATCACGCGACCGTCCCGTTGCACCTTCAATTGACGAGGTGAACGATCCCAGAAACTCTGCCAACGCCTGCGCATTGCACTCATCAGCGCGGGACCGCGACCTGCCCCAGAATCTCATCCAACAAAGCTCTGGCGGCACGTTCTTTACCAGACGCAGCGCCCGCTAATACCAAGCGGTGGCCAAGCACCGACGGCAAAAGAACCTTAATATCATCGGGCAGAACGTAATCTCGTTTATCAAGCCAAGCTCTGGCCCGAGCCAAAGCGACCAGAGCTATCGCGCAGCGAGGCGAAGCCCCAAGCAATACATCGGCGTGACTGCGGGTCGCCTCGATAATTTCCAAGGTGTAATCGGCTACTTCAGGCGAAAGGGTCATTGAATCGGCCAACTCTTGAGCCACAGCCAATTCCTCTGCTTCCAAACAAGGCTCCAAATCATCCAGGCGTTTTTGCGGGGCTCCTGGCTCAAATAAGAGTTCCCGCTCGGCCTCACGCCCGGGGTAGCCCAAATTTAAACTGATCATAAAGCGATCCAGCTGACTTTCTGGCAGCGGATAAGCCCCGTGATGTTCCACGGGATTCTGAGTGGCAATAACCGTAAAGACATCGGCCAATTGGTGCCGGGTATCATCCAATGTCACCGCCCGTTCGGCCATGGCCTCTAAAAGCGCGGACTGGGTTCGGGGTGAGGCCCGATTGATCTCATCGGCCAGCACCACTTGATTCATGATCGGGCCGGGGCGAAATACCAATTCTCCAGAATTTGGGTCTAAAACCTGTATTCCAAGAACATCGCCGGGCAACATGTCGGAGGTAAATTGAATCCGTGCAAAGGAATGGCCCAAAACCCGAGCAACTGCCCGTGCGAGCGTGGTTTTTCCAACTCCAGGAACATCCTCCAATAAAACGTGCCCTCGAGCCAAAATCGCGGCAAAAACCAGCTCGATCGCGTCCCGCTGGCCTCGAACAACCAATCCAACCCGATCCATGGCGGTCTTGAGTGCTTCGCGCAGATGTTCCGCGTTCTTCGTCGTTAATTTTTTTAAAGGAGCTTGATGCTGCATGCCCACCACCTATTTTGACTTGGTCACTTCTATGCTACCCAAGAACCCAACTTGCAGACCACAAAATTTCAAGATCATAGGGCTAAGTGATGTCGAATAAGGGTAAATTGTTTCTAATTGACGGCAGTGCGTACATTTTTCGCGCTTACTACGGGATTCGCCCGCTCTCCACCAGCACCGGGGTACCCACAAATGCTGTGGTTGGCTTCGCGCGCATGATAGCCCGGTTGATCAAAGAACAGGCTCCAGAACACATCGCCATCATCTTTGATACCAAAGAGCCCAACTTTAGACATGAGCTCTTTTCTGAGTACAAAGCCAACCGAGATGCTCCGCCAGAAGATCTCATTCCACAATTTGCTCTGATTCGGCAGTTGGTGGAGGCAATGGATATCTTAGACCTTTCCATGCCAGGTTACGAAGCTGACGACATCATCGGAACACTTGCCCGAAAAGCCGCATCAGAAAATATGGAAGCGGTTATCGTCTCCTCCGATAAAGACTTGATGCAATTGGTGAACGACTCCGTCACCATGTACGACCCCATGCGAGACCGAGTCTTTGACAGAGACGCGGTGATTGAAAAGTTCGGTGTTCCACCCGAGTATGTTGCAGATGCATTGGCACTGGCCGGCGACACAAGCGATAACATTCCCGGTGTTCCCAAGGTAGGCATCAAGACCGCTGCAAAACTCATCAACCAATTTGGTGATGTCGAAGCTGTTATTGCCGGCGTCCTTGAATTGCCCAAACCAAAAGCTGCCGAACGCTCCGTCGCAGAAAACCAAGAGAGTGCAAGACTATCCAAACAACTTACTCTACTCGACAAAGATGCACCCGTTGGTTGGGATGTAGAAAGCTACAGCTTTCGGCCACCCAATAAGGAAAAGCTCACTGAATTTTTCGATTTGATTGAGGCTCGTGCACTTTTACGTGACTTCAAACTTGATGAAGGAGCCCGGCCCGCTAAAGCAAAGACAGTGGCCGATTCCGAACCCACCGTAAGCGCAAACGAAGAGACTTTACCCTCTGTGGACCGAGAAAACTACCAAACCATTCTCGAAGAAGACCAACTCGAAAACTTGATTGCCAAAATTCAAGAAGAGAAATTCTTAAGCTTCGATCTCGAAACAACCTCGCTCAATGCACATCAGGCGGAAATTGTTGGCTTTGCTTTAGCTGTGGGCAGCGAACCCGCCGCCTATGTTCCAGTGGGACATCGATACCTTGGTATGCCTAAGCAGTTATCGCTTGAGCTGGTCCTGGAGAAACTCAAACCCATATTAGAAAATCCAGAGATTGCGAAGGTCGGCCAAAACCTAAAATACGACATGAATGTATTGGCGAGAATTGGTTTAAGCCTTGAAGGCCTGCGTGAAGACAGTATGCTAGCTGCTTATATTCTAGACGCTACCCGCTCTTCCTATTCACTGGACGCTCTATCTCGCGAAGAACTGCAACACGAAACCATCTCCTACAAGTCCCTCACGGGAACAGGAAAGAAACAAATCGGTTTTGATGAGGTCGCAGTTGAAGATGCGAGTCGGTATGCTTCCGAGGACGCTGACGTTGCACTTAAGCTCTGTAAGATTCTTGCCAAACGCATGAAGACTTCAGATATGGAACACGTCTACCGAGACTTAGAAATTCCTTTGGTCCCTGTTCTTGCGAAGATGGAACAAACGGGAATCAAAATAGATGTGACACATCTGCAAAGTCTAAGTACTGAGTTCACACAGAGACTCAAGGAAATCGAAGCCAAAGCCCATGAGCTCATTGGCGAGCAGATTAACCTGGCCTCACCGAAGCAGCTTTCTCACGTTTTCTTTGAGAAGCTCGGTTATCCCGTCATCAAGAAGACCAAAACAGGATATTCAACCGACCAAGAAGTACTTGAAACCTTGGCTAAAGATTACGAACTGCCAGGCGTCGTGCTCGAATACCGAATGCTCGCCAAGTTGAAATCAACTTATGTCGATGCTCTGCCCAAGCTGGCGGACAAAGGCTCCCAAAGAGTCCACACCAGCTACAACCAAACGGGTACCGCGACGGGCCGATTGTCCAGTACAGATCCCAACCTACAAAACATTCCCATTCGCAGTGAAGACGGGAAGCGTATTCGTAAAGCATTTGTCGCGGACGAAGGTTGGTGTCTTGTGGCCGCTGATTATTCTCAAATTGAACTGCGAGTTATGGCTCACCTCTGTCAGGACGAAGCTTTTGTCGAAGCCTTTAGACAAGGTGAAGATATTCACAGCCGTACGGCTCGCGAAATTTTGACGGGCGGCGAAGAGGTAGACAGTGAATCTCGGCGACGAGCCAAGGCCATCAACTTCGGTATCCTTTATGGACTCAGCGAATTCGGGTTGGCCAAACAATTAGGCATCAGCCGAAGCGAAGCCAAAGACTATATTTCCGCTTACTTCGGTCGTTACCCGAAAATTCGTCATTTCTTGGACCGATGCATCGAAGAAGGCCGGGAAAATGGCTATGTTTCCACCCTTTCCGGGCGTCAAAGAGCGCTTCCCGATCTTAAGAGCAAAAACGGTAATATCCGAAAGAGCGCCGAACGCATTGCCATGAACACGCCCATTCAAGGCAGTGCCGCCGATCTCATTAAAATGGCCATGTTACGGGTAGCTGAGCGACTGGAAAAAGAAAAAATGCAGTCACGACTGCTCTTGCAGGTTCATGATGAACTTGTACTTGAATCTCCCCTCGAAGAGCGGGATGCTTTGGTAGACTTGGTCCGCGAAGAGATGTCGAGCGTTATGGAACTTAGCGTGCCGCTCGTTGTCGACGTCGGATTTGGGCAGTCATGGGCAGAGGCGCATTGATTGGGGAGACTGGATGCAAAGCGACAAGAGAGACGCAGAACTGACCATTCTTGAAAGGCAGCTCACGGCTGTTCGAAAAATTGGTGAAGTCCTGGCAAGCAGTATCGGTCTCGATTCCGTTTTCAAAAGCATCATTCCACAGGTATCCATTATCATGGAGGCAGACCGCTCGAGTCTGCTTCTCTACGATTCAGAGACCGAAGAACTTTGGTCGCAGGTTCTGCAAGGCGCAGAAACTCTCGTCTTCAGGCTCCCATTGGGACAAGGTATCGCTGGTTGGGCCGCCAAGCACAATGAACAAGTCAATATTGCTGATGCCTACGAAGATGATCGCTTCAACCAAGCGGTAGACCGTGAAAGTGGATACCGGACCCGGGAAGTCGCCTGTGTACCGTTGACCAATCGCAATGGTCAGCTGCTTGGCGTTCTGCAAGTTCTCAATAACAAACGAGGCGGGCAGTTCGACCAAAACGACATGGCACTGCTGGATGCGATTGCCGTCCAAGTTGGTCACGCGGTCGAAAACGCAAAACTTGCTCAGCAAGTCCTGGATCAAAACCAAGAACTCGCCATTGCACGTTCCCAAGCAGAGCGCCGTAGTGCTGAGCTGGACTTACTTTACGAGCTCGAACAAGATGCGGCGCAGGCAACAGATGTCGAATCACTGATGGAAAGCGTCATTCACTGGACCAGTGCACGGGTCAATTGCTTAGACGTCCTTGTTATGCTCCATGGATCTCATTTTCAAACTCTCTTTTCGGTCGAGAAAAAAGACGGAGGTGAAAAATCCATATCCAAGGAAACACTTCAACTCTCGGATCCATTGCTGGCTGAAGTCTCTCTAAAAACGCCTTACCAAGAATATGACCAGAGCAACTTCCAATCTCTCAGTATCCTCGAACCCGCAACCAGTGGAGAGATAGAAAGAGTCGGACTTGCTGCCCTGACCCACGATAACCAACCCATTGGATATATCGTGGTCATCAATCCAGCGAATAACGACAAAGATTCCGGCGCATCCAATGAGAAACTTCTCACGCTCATTTCGGCTCAAGTCTCTCGATCCATTGCCATTGTTCGCGGCCGCACCGAACGTGCGGAAACAGACCGCCTGGCTTCCGTTGGGAGAATGCTCGCCGGCGTGGCACATGATCTGCGCAACCCGATGACAGCGGTCAGTGGCTACGCTCAGATTCTAGCCACGGAAGAGGAAGAAGAAGAAAGACAGTTTTTTAGCGAAAACATTGTTCGTAACATCAAAGAGATGACGGCCATGGTGAACGATGTACTGTCCTATTCCCGTGGAGACTTCACATTGAAACCTTCACTGGTTGAACTGGAACAACTGTCTGTCCAGCTCCGAGAGATTCTCGAACCCATGTGCTCCCAGCGGAAAATCGAACTCACCATCCATTCTAGCCGAGATGTTATTTCCGTAGACCTTGCCAAGGTTAAACGAATTTTACTGAACCTAGGGAAAAATGCAGTGGATGCGCAACTGCGCGGTGGAACACTGACCCTTGATCTGAAAAGTGTCGACGGCGCATTTCATGCCACAATCATCGATACTGGCCCCGGGCTTCCTACAGAAGTACAAGAAAACCTCTTCAGACCAGTCATCACGAGAAAAGACGGTGGAGGAACTGGCTTAGGCTTATCCATTGTTAAAAGATTTGTGGATGACCATTACGGTCAAATCAACGTCCAAACATCCAGTGAAGGAACCATCTTTAAGATTCAGCTTCCAAGAGCAGAAACAGTTGACGCGCCTTTCGGATTAACGTCATAAGAACGTTATGGCTCGCAAAAAGAAAAAGAAGAATAAAGGCCAGTCGTCGGCAAAGCCCCGTGAGGACAACTTTAACAATCCTTTCGCGGGGTTGAAGCTCCCTTCTCAAAAAGAAACTCCAAAAACGCCAGCGCCTAAAAAAACCAAGGTAGAACCCGTGGTGACAGTCATTCCAGAAGTAACGCCTCCCGGCATCGACCCTTTGGAAGCGGCTCTCTTTTTACAAAGCATGGGCAATGTTGAAAAAGTAAAAAACCCCAAACCCAAAGTCACGGGACCGACACCACTTGAAGTTGCAGAACTTGAAGATAACCTCGCCATGGCGGAACTGGAATCTCTTGTCGGTGGCACTCAATCTTGGACCATCGAAATCGATGATGACAAAATCTATAAAGCCCGCGCGCCCGGTGTTTCTCACGAGATGGTCAAAAAGCTTCAAAAAGGTGAGATTCCTCCCAACAAATCCATCGACCTCCACGGAATGACCCGCCAAGAGGGGCATCAATTCGTCCGCCGTACATTGCTTGCTGTCCGGCGAGACGGACACCGTTGCCTGCACGTTGTCACCGGACGGGGTCAGGGAACTTTTGACGGTCAGGGTGTTCTTAAAGAAGCGCTCCCAACTTGGCTTACCACCGCTCCATTGAATGCTCACGTTTTGGCTTTGGCCACCGCTCCCGGTCGCCTGGGCGGACAAGGTGCCTACTTGATCTTGATTCGACGTCCCAAAAACCCATGAGTTCCATCGATATTGTCGAAATCATACTCTGGGCTTCGCTGGGACTTTTTGTGCTGGATGCATTAACGGGCTTTAGAGTTACCCTCTTGCTCTACCGATGCATCGCCTGGGTGTTTATCAACCTAGAGCTGCTTGCTTTGCGTATCATACGGATGATTGTTCGGCCTGATTTCGTTGTACAAGGCGACTGCCTAAGGTGTGGTGCCTGCTGCGAACACATTGTAGGCGACCCGCCGAAGTTCATAAAAAACACCAAACTCTTACCAATCTATCTTGCTTATCACCGCGTGGCGCATCGATTCCGCCCCACCCACCGTGGTCCAAATGGAGAGGTCATTTTCTCCTGTGGTCATCTGCAAAACGACGGGCGCTGCGGAATCTATCGGTTTAGACCGCTGATCTGTCGCAACTATCCGGTTGTCCCTTATTACAGCGTTCCCGGACTCCTGCCAGACTGCACCTATACCGTGGCTCCCAGAGTTGTCGCCGAAATGAAGCCAAGAGCCAGCCTGCCCATCATCAACTCCAAAGTTGCCGTTCATCATCCAACGCGTCTCCAACCTGGACCCAGTGCACACGATGACTTTCACTTGGTGGATCCCATTGGAGGAACCAAGGAGCCAAATTCTTGCGCTACCGATACAGAAGACTACAAGGGACAACATGCGACTCCCTCTGATGCTTTTGCTGATCATGCTCTGCCTGAGCAACCAAAGCTGTAGCACCCCTCTTAGCCCGGCCTTGGTTCATCGAGTTATTCCCCAGTTACCCCAAGCGCGCATCACGGGTATTCGTAACTCCACTCGGCTTCAGCGCCGGGTTGCCGTTGACTCTGCTCGGCGACTGCTAGCGGGAAAACTTGAAGCGGCGGGTTTGCTCTTCGAACCAGATCCAGTTGGCTTTGTTCGAGCAGCTTGGTGGGAAGCAGGTATTGACCTCTTTTCGGGACCAACTTTTCAAGAATCTCAACTTCACGGCATGGAGATACTCTACCGATCCGCGGCCTCCCGTGAAGGTCTGTTTCAGCAGTTCCCGAGACCGGGGGATTTAATCTTTTTGGGTCAGCCAAAATCTAAGGATAACCCAACTCCGTCTCAAGTCGCTCTGGTGGAGTTTATCGGTGCCGATGGCACCATTTATGGTCTGGGACGTTTTGCAGACGGTCCGGGCAGAATTCGCCTGGACCTAAACCAAAACTCAAAAAATTCCTACGCTATGGTTTCGTCAGCGAGAACATCCGCTCCCACTAAAACGTCCGTAGATAAGCTGTTTTGGAGCTTTGCTCGACCTTATTAGGATGCCCGAGCGAAAGAAGTTCACTCGGGTCTAGCCTGGTCTTCGAAGATAAGCCTGATTATGAGCTAAAGCGCGAAGGAAACGACTCACCAAATTCTTTGCTTGGATGCAGATCCTTGGCCCGTCCAATCAAAACGGTTTCTGTCTCCACGATATTTGGATCGGGTACGCAGCAATCCACAGGGCAAACCGCAGCACACTGCTCTTCTTCAAAGTGTCCGACGCACTCAGTACATTTAGAGGGGTTGATTACATAAGTGTCGTCACCCTCTGTAATAGCCTCGTTTGGACACTCAGGCTCGCATGCACCGCAGTTGATGCATTCTTCAGTAATCATTGTTGCCATAGTGTGAACCCTTTCAAGCAAGCAATATTTTCTACGATTGAAACACGCTATTCTCACACTCGCAAGTAAGGAGATGTTATTCCCCTAGGAGTGTAAGAGCGCGCCGCACATCGGTGTATAGATTATCTTGAGCTGGGACAAAACCATTAATATTGGTCGGCCCACTTAAAACTTCACGACCCGCCGCATTTTGTGTGCTCAAGCTCAAAATGGCTTTTTGCGCCCGTTCAACAAGCGCGGGAGCCAAACGTGCATTCGCCACCACCGCGTCGTAGGGAATTCGGCCACTTTTTCCAATAATTGTAAGGCTCTGACCAGATCCAACTTTACTCTTAATGATGTTGAAAGCCGATGAAGACGTTGCACCGGCATCCACCTTGCCTTCCAGGACCCACTCGATCAGTTTTTCATGATCACCGGCATAGACCACTTCAGAGAAAAATGTGTCCGGTTCAATTCCTAAGCCCTTTAACTCGGCCATGGGGTACAAGTAACCGCTGGTAGAGAGCTTATCGACGAATCCAAATCGCTTGCCCTTTAAACCCTGAATATCCGAGATCCCTGAATCAGTCCGTGCAATCATGTATGCAGAATAAGTCGTGGCTCCATTGGCGACCTGACTGGCCAAAAGCCTGAGTCCAGGTTGCAATTTCTTGGCCCGAACATAGCTGAGCGGAGACAAAACACCCAAGTGCACCTCTTTAGACTCGATCAGTTGAATCATTTTTTCATAAGACTCAACATTTCTTAACCGAGTCGGCCGCCCCAGCTGCTCTGTTAAGTAACCCACAAAAGGCTGAAACTCGTCCGTTATCAATCCTTCACCTAGGTGAGGAGTAGAAGCAAACACAATGGTTTCAGGGTTAAGCCACTGAACCGCAACCTCAGCCTCAAGCTCTAACTCCGCGGGAGGCTCTACCGTAGGCTCCACCTCAGGTTGGCACCCCACCGCAAACACAGCGGCTACGAAAACCAAAGAGATGAGTTGTATACAGTGTCGCATAGTGTCCTTATACGCAGGGGCGAATAAAGAACCAAACGAGACACCCAATTATTTCATAAGCAAGCTCAGAAGAGAGAGTCAGCTGCTCACGCCCACCACTTGCGACCAAGTCGACACACTGTTTCGGCCCTTTTCTTTAGACAAATAAAGCGCTCTGTCAGCACAATCGATCAGTTCGTGTTCCGTCTGCGCGTCTGCGGGGAAGAAAGCGGCTCCAAGGCTGGCCGTGACCCGGCCTCCAGGTTGCTGACCGCCCCCAGAAAATGAAGCGGACTCAATAGCCGCCCGCAGTTTTTCAGCGGTTCGAATACCCTCCTCTGGAGAGGTATCCAGAAGCATGATGATAAATTCCTCACCACCATACCTGCCGATTAAATCGGTTTGTCTTAAAGTCTGAGTCAAAAGCTGGGAAAAACTGCGCAGTAAAGCATCGCCCATGGGATGTCCGTTGGTATCGTTGTAATGCTTAAAATGATCCAAATCCAACATGATAAGCGTAAATTGATGGACGGTTCTTCGTCCCCGAGTCACTTCAAACCCAAGCTGCGTCATGAAGTGACGTCGATTACAGAGGCCGGTCAACTCGTCGGTTCGGGCCAAAGCCTCAAGTCGAGTATTGGCCTGACGCAGCATAAGATTCGACTCGGCCAACTCCTGAGTGCGTTCTTCAACCAACGTCTCCAAACCATGGGTGTAATTTTGAATTTGTTCCGCCATTTGATCCAGCTGACGACCAAGCTGACCCAACTCATCTCGGCGTTCGCCGTCCGCCACACGCACATCATGGTCGCCCTTACCAAAGCGCTCGGCCATATTACGCATCCGTACCACGGGGGTCATCACCATCGAGGACAGAATCCAGAACGCCAGAACCCCCGCTAAAAAAGCCACCAGACTCGCCGCCAGGGTGAATCGAATTTTTCTTTGACGCAACTCTTGTTCCAGACGGTCCAAGCGAAAACCGGCAACCAAAGTTCCCCACCTTAATCCGCTGATCACGGGTACGGCGACCTCGATAGCTTCTTCCCCATTCAACCGGGTGGTTCGAAAGCTGGCGCCGGAACTCTGCGCCGCCTTCTTCATAAAGTCATCATCGAGCACTTTCTGAAAAAATCCTGCCCGGGTATCCGAAAGAACCCTCCGCTGAGAATCCAAAATCGTCAGGTAATAAATGTCCATCTCTCGGCCGCTGTCGACAAAACCAGCTAGATAATCGTCCAAAGTCGAAGAGTCATGGTTCGCCATGGCGATGCTACAAGGAATCGCTAACGAATGCAGAAGCGCTATACCGCGCTGAACCATTTGAGATCGGTAAATTTCTCGCTCGGCCTCAAAACGAAAAAAACCACTCACCAGGAGTGCGGTTAAAATGAAACCCGTGATAGCGAGCCCTATTTTCCCACGTAACCGCACAATAAATACCCCGTGAAAACAATTACTTGATTGGTTTGTTCACCCGAAAACCCAATCATATAGGATTCTAAGATCAAGATCTGCATTTCTCAGATCTTCTCTTGGGTAACCGCTCGCGATTTCGTTGACAGAAACATCGTGGGCTGGTAATCGACGCTTCCTCGTGCGGCGGTGGCGGAATTGGTAGACGCACCAGCTTGAGGGGCTGGCGGTAGCAATACCGTGGAGGTTCGATTCCTCTCCGCCGCACCACTTCTTGACTCTAAGGTCCTTCCCAACAGCTCAAAGCTACCGGAAATGGCCGGGACGATGCCTGACTTAGGTCCGGGCGACAACAGGCGAACGCTATGGAAATCTTGCTTACAGTCCTTCATATTTTTGTATCGGTTGTGCTGATCCTATCTATCCTTCTCCAATCTGGAAAAGGCGGTGGTATGGGCGCAGCATTGGGCGGAGCAAGTGCTCAGGTTTTCGGCGGCCGCGGTGCGGGCACCTTCCTAAGTAAATTTACGACCGTTGCAGCCATCATCTTCTTCTGCACATCCCTAACACTCTCTATGCTCGGTTCTGACAATCAGTCAGTTATTAAAGGCGCCCTGCAAAAAGAGGCACCAGCTGCAGTAGAAACAACACCGGCACCAGCTGCAGAAGCGGCACCGGAAGCAGCACCAGCTGCGGAAGCGGCACCGGAAGCAGCGCCAGCTGCGGAAGCGGCACCGGAAGCAGAAGCAGCGCCAGCTAAAGAAGCAGAAGCGGCACCCGCTGCAGAATAATTAAATATCGATTCTTAAGAAGAGGCTTCCAGTAGAACAACTGGAAGCCTTTTTTTTTGTCTGTTTTCTAGGAACGGGCCTTCACAATATCCGCGAAGGAATCTGCCTTAAGGCTTGCGCCGCCCACCAGCACTCCATCGATATCCGCTTGCGACATCAATTCCTGAGCATTGGCTGGCTTCACACTGCCGCCATAAAGCAAACGCATCCCAGCGGCTAAATCCTGGCCCACATACCGCAGGCGCTCGCGGATACCTGCATGAACTTCCTGGGCTTGCTGAGGCGTGGCAACTTTCCCAGTTCCGATGGCCCAAACAGGCTCATACGCAACAATCATATTCTCGAGTGTCGCAAGGTCGAAACCCTCAATGGCGGCATCCAATTGCTCCCCCACGACTTGCATCGTTCGCCCAGCTTCGCGCTCCTCCAAAGTTTCACCAATACAAAGAATCGGCGTTAAACCGGCATCAAAAGCTGCCTGCATACGCTGCCGAGAAGTCGCCAAAGTCTCACCGAAAATCTGCCGCCGCTCAGAGTGCCCCACCAAGGTGTAAACACAGCCAGCTTCTTTGACCATGTCTGCACTGATCGCTCCCGTAAAGGCGCCAGACTTTTCAAAGTGAATCTCTTGAGCACACACTGAGATATTGGAATCGCTCAATTTTTGAGCAACTGGCCAAAGAGCCGTGTAAGTTGGCGCGATAATGATATCGCAATCACGAACCTGGGAGACAAGCCTGCGAAGCTCGGCCGCCGTTTCGGTTGCCTCAGCAACCGTCTTATTCATCTTCCAATTTCCGGCAATCACATAACGACGCATGGAGCTACTCCCTCAAGCTGGTTTAAGAATCAGCAGAGAGTACATCAAGGCCGGGTAATGTTCCATTCTCAAGAAACTCTAAACTTGCGCCGCCGCCAGTCGAGATATGACTCATTTGGTCAGCTTTCCCGCTCTTCTCTACTGCTGCAACAGAATCCCCGCCGCCAACAACGGTATAGCCCGTGCACTCAGCCGCGGCATCCGCAATGGCCATGGTTCCTTTTGCAAACGCATCCCACTCAAAAACACCCATAGGACCGTTCCAAAACAACGATCCCGCCTGGCGTACTTTTTCGGTGTACCGCTCACGGGTAACCGGCCCGATATCGAGGCCCATCAGGTCGTCAGCGATGTGATCGTCGGCAAGAATTCTTGGCTTA
>MDSW01093601.1_pt1 | contig 14874 bp, 8 predicted proteins | sample 811171 | NCBI WGS metagenome assembly MDSW01 (sample SAMN05326641, study PRJNA326480) | marine metagenome | isolation source: seawater | place: Atlantic Ocean: North West | collected 2012 | reverse complement strand
TGAGGTTTTAAAAAAGAAAGGAAGCTCTTTATTAAAACAAAAAGTAAAAATTAACACTGTTTTATCAAGACCACACATTACATTAGGGGATTTGAGGGTTAATAAAGAGTTGGACTGTTATATCAACAATAATTCCCTGAGCAGCCAAACACTAGAGCAGGCTGAAATACAAATAAAATATAACGGATATTTGAGTAGAGAAAAGGAAGCTGCCAAAAAACTAAAACGGCTTGAAAATATAATTTTACCTGAGGATTTTGAATACACAAAACTACACTCTATCTCAACTGAGGGTAGGGAGAAACTTCAACAAATTAAACCCCGAACTATTGGTCAGGCATCTAGAATTAGCGGCGTCTCTCCTTCTGATATTAATGTGCTACTTATTTATTTAGGAAGATGATTCTTTTAAAAAAATGCCCTGTCTGTGAGTCTAAAATATTTAATTTTTTTATTGAATGTAAAGATCACTCTACTTCAAAAGAAATTTTTAAAATTGTTTCATGTGAAACATGCGGCTTTAAATTCACGAATCCCAGGCCTGAAGAAAAAAAAATCGGGAAGTATTATGAATCTGAAAACTACATTTCACATACAAATAAAAAGAGCGGTTTTTTTAACTGGCTATATCAAAACATTAGAAAACACACCCTTTCTAGAAAAGCCAGCCTAGTTCTAAAGCTCAACAAGAACAAAAAAATTAATCTTCTTGATTTTGGTTGTGGTACAGGTGATTTTTTGAATCAATGCAAAAAATTAAACATGAATGTTTTTGGGGTCGAGCCTTCTAAAAAAGCAAGAAATGAAGCTCTGAATAGTTTTAAAATTAAGGCAGAAGAAAAAACTGATTTAAAAGGATATGAAAAAAACCTGTTTGACACCATTACTCTTTGGCATGTTTTAGAACATCTATATCCATTAGAAGAAACAATTAAAAACCTTCACAGGACAATGAAGAATGACGGGCACCTGCTTGTCGCTGTTCCTAACATAAGCTCTTGGGAATCAGCCTATTACAATTCTTTTTGGGCCGCATGGGATGTTCCGATTCACCTTTGGCACTTTACCCCAAGCACCTTAACTAGGCTTTTTGAAAAACATGGTTTTGTTGTCATTAAGAAAAAACCTATGTTATTTGACTCTTTTTACATCTCTATATTAAGCGAAGAATATAAAACTGGCAGCAAAAACTATATTAAAGCATCTATTATAGGGCTTATCTCTAATATTATTGGAATAATCACATCTAAAGGAACTTCCAGTGTATTATATATTCTCAAAAAAAACAACTAATTTGTTAACAGCCTTTTTTACCACTCAAACACCTTCAAAAAGAGGTTTTTTCATGACTTTAATTTATTGTATATTTGCATATAGATCAAAACTAGTGAAACGACTTATTATTATACTGTTAATCTTTCCTTTATTTACAAAGGCCCAGTGTTTATACCCAACAAACCTGTCTTCTTCTAATGTAAATTACTATAACGCTACCGTAAACTGGACTCCAGTTTCTGGGGTTTACAGCTATAAAATAAGGTATAAGATTGTTGGGGCAAGCTCTTGGAGTTATAAGAATAATGTCAACCCCCTTCTTGCCAACCAGCTTCTTGCCGGCCTTCAACCTTTAAGCGACTATGTTTGGCATATTAGGTCACACTGCGATTCAACAAACACAAACAACTCTCAATGGTCTCCTGCTAATAATTTTACAACCAATAACTTAAATTGTCCCGCACCAACAAATCTTAACACATCAAATGTTAATTACAATAACGCTGTTGCTAACTGGGGTTCTATCTCTACAGCTGACAGATATAAAATTCACTATAGAATATACGGAACGTCAACCTGGTTTAATTTAGGACCTGTATACAACCCCAACACTAGTATTTTAATACCTCAGCTACAACAAAACACAACATATGAGTGGCAAGCAATGGCATATTATGACTCGACGACATTATTAGCTTCATTATGGTCTGTTAGTGATACTTTTACTACATCACTGTTTGTTGCTGCCCCTTTTAACCCAATTGTAAACAACACGCTTTCAAACCTACAGTGTAACACTCCTTCTGAATTAACATTAATTGTAACGCAAGCTATAAACGAGCCGGATATTGGGGAAACCACCATAACTTCCAGCGATGGATATTTTAATTTTAACTCAATAAACACAGGTGACTCCGTCGGCTATGCTAATATGACAACAGCAACACAATCTATCAGCTCTACCTTAAGGGCGGGCTTAGTTTTTTCAAATTTTGCTATAATAAACGCATATGATAGTACAGGTAGTTTAATTGGGTTTTTTACTCTGGAAAATAATAATGTGGGGATAAAAGTTTCTTCAACCTCTCCAAATGATCAAAACAACTACACAAGCGGCCTAATCAGTGAAATAAAGTTTGTAAATTTATTTGTAAATCCACCAACCGAAGGAGAGCTATATTTTTATATTGACATTGAATCTGAGCTTGGAGACCTGTACTATTCCGTAGACACAGTAGACATCTGGTGCAACACAACTTCTATGTTTGAAGAACATCATAATATTAAAAACCCTTTCTCTATTGACCTTCTTGGTAGAAAAAACAAAAACCAGTTGTTATTTTACATTTCAAAAGAAGGGAGGTTAGAAAAAAGAATAAAATTACATTAAGAAATTAGGCGCCATTTTGTTTCTGCTGGCGAGAAATTGTGACCTAGGGAGGATTCGAACCCCCAACCCTCAGAGCCGAAATCTGATATTCTATCCAGTTGAACTACTAGGCCAGGAGGAGCAAAAATAACATATATATTTACTTTAACAATTTTTTGGAAATTCAACGTTTACCTATTAGTTTTATCAATTATTATTATGCTAATTATGAGAACGTTAATTGTACTTATGATGCCCTTTATAATATTGGGGCAAAATGCAAGTATAGGCAGCTGGAAAAACTATAAGTCCTATAATGCTGCTTCTTATATTTGTGAGGCTGAAAATAAAATATATTGTGTTGCTGGGGGAAGCTTATTTTATGTAGATAAAAACGACCAAAGCATAACAAGATTGTCTAAAATTCAGGGCCTTTCTGACATAGACATACAGCACATTGCTTATTCAAAAGAAATCAACACTCTTGTTATTACATATACAAATTGCAATATTGATCTTATTCAAAACGGCATTATAACAAATTTATCTGATATAAAAAGAGCGGAAATAACTGGAGAAAAAAAAATAAACAATATCCTTATAAAGAACGAAAAAGCATACATTGCCTCTAGTTTTGGGCTAATCGTATTAGACCTGGAAAGGAAAGAGATTCGCGACACATATAAAATAGGCTTAAATGCAGAATACGAAAAAATTACTGGCTGTGCCTTTAAAAATGACACGATTCTGGTTTCAACCTCATTAGGTTTATTTTATGCAGATGCAAACTCTAACTCTTTATTTGACTATAACAACTGGGACACTCTACAGGGGTTTGTAAATGAAAACTTATTTGAAAATATTGTTAGTTCAAATGATATCTTTTTAATAGACTCCACTTCTAATATTAATAGTATTAACTACTCTAAAAACTCTTTTTTAATTTCTAAAGACAGTTCTGTTGAGATTTATTCTTCAGATTTTATTCTTGAACACATATTAATAGAAGATAAAATTATTAACGCTCAATACGCATATCAAGACTCTAACAACAATCTATGGGTAGCAGACAGCACAAATGGATTGTTAAAATATATTAATTACAGCGGCACAGGCTCTACTATTAATTTCAATTACTCTTCCTCATTCATACCTGAAGGGCCTACAAGCAACAATGTTTTTTCGCTTAATTATATTGATTCTAAACTCTACGTATGCCATGGGGGGCACACAAATTTTGGCAACTGGTGGAGCAAAGAAGGAGGTTCTGTGATGAGTGAGGGGCTCTTTTGGGAAAATTATAATTATGAAGATTTAAATCAATGTAGAGATATTGTCAGTGTTGCGAAAAATGGAGAAAGTGTATATTGGGCTTCTTATTATAATGGAATATCTGAATTTAAAAACAATATTTTTTATCAAAGATGGAGTCCAGGAAACACTAATTTTGCTCTTGATACTATAGACGATTGGGAAAATGACAAAAGAATTAGTGTTGCATCATTAAAATTTGACAACAACGGAAACATGTGGGGGTTAACCTCCAGTGTTAACAATCCGTTATTTGTAAAAACACCTGCAAATGAATGGATCTCATACTACTTGCCTCAGCAAATAAAATACCTCTACTCTGACTTTATAATAGATGAAAACAATCAAAAATGGATTATAATCGGAAGAGATGGGGGGGCTAACGAAATAGGTCTTTTAGTTTATAATGACAATGGAACTATTTTTAATACAGCGGATGATAAATATAAAACACTAACAACTTCTGCAGGAAACGGGAATCTCCCCTCACTAAACGTGTGTTCAATAGCTGAAGATTTAAATGGAGATGTATGGGTTGGTACAGATAAGGGGGTTAGTGTTTTTTATAATCCTGACTATATCTTTTCTTTATATAATTTTGATTCAGAACAAATTTTAATACAAGAAGGTGATTATGGACAATATTTACTAAGTGAAGAAAAAGTGACAACAATTGAAGTTGATGGAGCAAACAGAAAGTGGATCGGAACAGACAATTCTGGTGTCTTTTTGCTTTCAAATGATGGTTTAGAAAGAATCCATCATTTCACCACTGAAAACAGCCCTCTGTTATCTAACAACATTATAGATATAACAATAAACCATTCAAATGGAGAGGTTTTTATCGCAACAGAAAAAGGTATAGTCTCATACAGATCTGATGCTACAAAAGGAGAAGAAGTTCAGGGTAAAACAAAAATTTTTCCAAACCCAGTTCCAGAATCATATCATGGTGTAATTGCAATTAGCGGCTTAGTTGAAAACGCAAACATTAAAATCACAGATATTAATGGCAACCTTGTTTTCGAAGATTTTGCAAAAGGAGGGCAGGCAACATGGGATGGCAAAAATAAAATTGGGGAAAAAGCTTCAACTGGAGTGTATTTGGTGTTTTCCAGCAATACAACTGGAGAAGAAAAGATTGTAAGTAAAATTTTATTAATAAAATGACAGAATATAAAAGCAGGGCTATTGCTCTTACTTATTTCAAACACAAAGAAACCTCTATAATATCAAAAATGTTTACTGAAAATTTAGGCCTTCAAACATTTATTATAAAAGGGGCAAGGTCTAAAAAATCTAAAAAAAAAATAGCTTTTTTTCAACCGCTAGAAATTTCTGTAATTAACGCTTCATTTTCAAAAAAAAAGACATTACAAAACATAAAAGAAATAAACCTTCCTGATGACGACTTTAATATTTTCTTGTCAATTAACAATAAGTTTTTATCCTTATTTATAGCTGAAGTATTATCAAAAACATTACGCGAAAATGAAAAGGACACAAATCTTTTCGAGTTTATTTGGACTACAAGAAAACTTCTTTCTAAAAAAGAAGTTGTTTCGAAAAACTTTTCCATTATTTTTCTTCTTAGGCTTGCTGGCTTCTTAGGTTTTTATCCATCTGCTCAAAAAATCACCCCTCCTTATTACTTTGATCTGAAAAATGCTGAGTTTTCGAAAAAAGAAACTAGCACAACAATAAATTATGATTTGTCAAAATATTTATATCTGCTAATAAAAAAACAAAACCCCGTAATACCTTATGAAACAAGAAAAGAATTGCTTGATGTTTTAATTAAATACTATCACGCACATCACCATGAATTAAAAAATTTAACTTCACATTTAGTAATTGAATCTTTAAGGCTATGAGGGGTTTTGTGTTAATTTTTACTTTAATTATTTCTAATATTAGTACTGCTCAAGAAGTGCTTATTATTGACTCTATTACAAATAATCCTGTTAAAAATGTTAATGTTTACACTACTAAGCATACAGGAACATCTACTGATAAAAATGGTGTATTTTCTTTAACCGAATTTAACAAGTCGGACACCATAATAATACAGCACATTTCTTATAAAGTAAAGAGAGTTCTTGTTAAATCAATTAACAAACTTGTTTTACTTTCTCCTAAATCTGTCATTCTTACAGAAGTAAATCTAGAAGAAAACACGCGTTTTTTACAAGCATCCAAACAACATGTGTTTATTAAAACTCTTGCGGTTGTGGATCTGCAATCTAAATCAATCGCTGATTTAATTTCCAAATCATTTCCTGTTAGTATTCAAGAAAATCAAGCAGGAGGTGGTAGTCCTAATTTTCGTGGAATGGAAGCAAATAGATTGCTTTTAGTTGTTGACAAAATACCATTAAACAATGCTATATATAGGGGTGGTCATGTCCAAAGCTCAGCTACAATCAACCCTTTCTTTCTTCAATCCACAGCTGTGGTCTTAGGACCCTCTTCTGTTATGTATGGCGATGGGGCGTTGGGAAGTGCTATTGTATTTACAACTATATCTCCAAAATTTAGCTCTAATATTAAAACTAACTTACATCAACAATTTGAAAGTTCTTCTAACACTCATTTATTAAACTACAAAACATCATATGGCAACAATAAAATTGCTTTTTTATCAGCTTTTTCCATTAAATCTGCCGGAAACTTAACAATGGGTAAAAACAGATTTCACGGCTATGAAAATTGGGGAAAAGAAAGCGCTTGTGTCACAGAAAACAAGCAGCTTAAAACAGATTATAAGCAATATGACATGCTTAATAAAATTAATTGGAAAATTAACAACCATCTTCTTCTAGAGTTGAACTCACAATTTTCTACAAGTTCTAATATTAATCGGTTTGATAAATTAAACGACATGATTAATGGAGAAGGAAAGTATTCTGACTGGTATTATGGTCCTCAAAAAAGATTTCTAAATAGTATTAAGTCAGCCTACAGCTCAAATTATCTTTTGTTTGACAAGCTAGATCTAATTTTTGCTTTTCAAAATATTAATGAGTCTAGACATCACAAAAAAAACAACGACTCTTTGTTATCAAACAGATATGAAGATGTAAAAATATATGATTTAGCAATAGATTTTAAAAAATCCTTTAAGAAAGCTGAGTTTGGTTATGGTGGGGTATATAGGAGTCAATCTGTAGAATCAACCGCCAATTTAGAAATCAACAATAATTATTATTATAATACAACTCGATATGCTGATGGAGGAAGTCAAATAAAGGATTTTTCTATATACACACAAGCTTTTTTTTCTCCGCATAAAAATCTTGAAATTTCATTTGGAAGTCGATATAATAATAATACACTTTATGCTAGTTTTAATGACACAAATTCATATTCTCTTCCTTTTAAAAATATAGAAACCGCAAATGCATCATTTGCCAATTCATTGCTGCTAAATTTATTAATTAACCAAAACATAAAATTAATAGGTTCTGTATACAATGGTTTTAGAAACCCTAACATTGATGATGTAACCAAAGTTTTTTCTAAAAATGACCGGACTGTTGTTGTTCCAAATGCAAACCTTTTACCTGAAAATGCAACAAATTTTGAAATAGGCTTTGATTCTGACATTATAAAGGGAGCAAATATCAAGTTCATGTGCTTTAACACAGTCATTTCAAATGCAATTCAAAAAAGAAATTCAGAATTAAATGGAGACACTATGCTTTTATATGATGGTGAGCTTATGAGAATACAAATGAATCAAAATGTTGAGCTAGCAAAAATTCAAGGATTCCATTTTGCGACAAAATATACCAAAATAAAAAATTTAACCTTGTCTTCTAATTGTATGTTTATTAGGGGAAAAACCAGTGAGGGGGAACCTTTTGCTCATATCCCTCCTTTTAATTTAAACTTCGATCTAAAATATACTATAAAATCACATATGATAAATATTTATATGATGTATAATGGTTGGAAAAAAAACACAAACTACGATCTTGCTGGTGTTGATAATTTAGAAGAAGCCACTATAGATGGTAATCCCGCTTGGTATACTTTAAATCTTTTGTATAACATACAACTAGATGATAATATTTTGCTTGGTTTTGGTATAAAAAATATCTTCGATGCTCATTACAAAACATTTGCTTCAGGATTATCAGCAAGTGGTAGAAATTTTACATTATCTTTACATTCCGAATTTTAAAATTATGAAAAAAAATATTTTACTAAATCTTGTTATACTATTATCATCTACAGGGTTATATTCTCAGGTGTGGGAAAACAATTTACTTGAAGCTTCTCCAGATGCTTCGTTTCAAGAAAAAAATGCCTTTTTTTCAGAATATAAAAAAACCCATCCTTATAAAAAAGGGAACGGATTTAATCCTTATGAAAGAAATCTTGATTTTATTCTTCAAAGGACCTCAAAGAACTCTACATTTAATCCCACAAGCCTATATGTTGAGTGGTTAAAAGAAAAAAATAAAGCTATAAAATCCATAACAAATGCTAATTGGATTGCAAAAGGGCCTATTAACACTCCTATAATACTCTCAAATGGAAAAAAAAGAGGAAATGGAAGGGTTAATTGTATTGCATTTGATCCTTTTGATGCGAATATTATTTGGATCGGGTCGCCAGCTGGTGGATTATGGAAAAGTAATGACGGGGGTAATAGCTGGGAAACTGAAACGGATAATCTGCCTGTAATAGGAGTTACATCTATAGCTATTCACCCTACAGATCCTGACATTATGTATATAGCTACTGGTGATGCGTACGGAGCAGACACTTATAGCATTGGAGTTTTAAAATCTAGTGATGGAGGTATAAATTGGAACACAACTGGGCTTAGCTATAATATAAATCAAGAAAAAAGAATAAATAAAGTAGTTATTCATCCTAATTCTCCAGACAGTGTTTATGTTGTAACAGACCTAGGAATCATGGTTAGCTCTGATGGCGGAAGCAATTTTAATGTGGCTGGAGACAGTGATTTTGGAAGATGGAGAGATATCGAGTTTAAGCCTGGTAATCCTAATATAGTCTATGCTGTTAAGCATACGAGCGGCGGAAGCCAAATTCATCGAACCACAAATGGAGGGGTAAATTGGAGCACTATACATAATGGGCTTCCTTCTACAGACAAAAACAGACCACTAATCGCTGTCACACCCTCAAACCCTAACGTTATATACCTTTTATTTTCTGCAAATGATGATGGGTTTCACGGTGTATATAAGTCTTCAGATGGTGGAGACAGCTGGGTTTTACAATCAGACTCTCCTAATATTCTTGCTTGGGAAACAGACGGAACAGGAAATGGGGGTCAATCTTGGTATGATTTATCCTTCGGGGTATCAACTATTAATGAAAATCTAGTATATGTAGGTGGTGTTAATCTTTGGAAATCAACAGATGGGGGTATAACTTGGGATATAGACGGAAGTAGTGGAAACAGCCCAAATTATTCTTATATGCATGTGGATCAACACGCTTTAGAGTTTAACCCTATAAATGATGCTGTATACGCAGGAAATGATGGCGGTTTGTATCATTACATGGATAACTTAAATACTTGGGTTGATATCAGTGATGGGCTGGAAATATCACAATTTTACAAGCTTGGCCTTTCTCGTTCTAATCCAAACAGGCTGGTTGCTGGAGCACAAGATAATGGAACGGAAATGCTAACTAATAGCACTTGGGATGCAATTAGAGGCGCTGATGGAATGGAATGTGCTATCGATCCTTTTGATGAAGATGTAATTTACTCAAGCTCACAATACGGAGGCATGAGAAAATCAACAAATGGAGGTAATAATTGGTTTAATATTAAACCTGTTAGCTATTCTGGAAGCTGGGTTACCCCATATAAAATACACCCAAATAATAATGACTTAATTGTAGCGGGATACAAAGAGGTTTATCGATCTCTTACCGCCGGGGCAACATGGGATTCTGTTTCTTATAATGTAAGTGGAGGAAATTTAATTAAAACTATTGCCCTAGCTCCTTCTGATCAAAACTATATTTATGCAGCTACATATTCTACATTAAAAGTTACTACTGATGCTGGAGCAACCTGGACAAGTATTAAATCTGGTCTTCCTAATTATAATATTACGGATGTTGTTGTTTCTAATACAAACCCTGATCATCTTTGGGTTACATTTTCTGAATATGCTTCTAATCACAAAGTTTATGAATCTTTAGACAGGGGTGCTAATTGGACAAATATAACTGGTAGCAACTTACCAAACTTACCGGTAAACTGTATAATACATCAAGGGCAAAGTAATAATGACCTCTACATTGGGACAGATGTTGGTGTTTACTACAAAAACGACAATATAGGAGATTGGACTCCCTTCATGACAGGGCTTCCTAATGTCATTGTAAGAGAATTAGAAATTCACTATACAAAAGGAACTATTAGTGCCGCCACATACGGAAGAGGTGTTTGGGAAAGTCCTTTAAACACGCTGCCAAGCACAAATATTAATGATCTTTCTTCAGTTGATTTTTCAATTTATCCTAACCCTACAAAAAATGAGTTTTTAATTTCATTTAATAATAATCTTTCCGACTATGAAGTAAAGATTTATAACATAGAGGGAAAACTAATGATGACTCAAAAATTAACTCGAGGAAATTATAAAATAAGTTGTGAAGAATTGGCTAGTGGTTATTATCTTGTTGAGCTTAAAAATAATCTTGATTTTTCTTCTAGAAAGAAACTAATTATAAAATAGCTTCAAGATTTTTAAGATGATTTCTCTTTTTTTCTTTAGGGGCAAAAATAATGCCTGCTGACACTACAATTTTATCATCAAAAAAATATGGTTTAATTAAAAACGGCCCCCCCATAAAACCGTTTTCCAACCTCCAAAGCCCTTTATAAAAGCTGTTTTCAAACACTACTGGGAAGCGTGGTTCAATCTGGACATACATGTTTTCTTTTGCTCCTAATAAATACTTTGAAAAAACACTGTCCGTTTTAGAAATAACCTGGTTTTTTATGTTATTGGCATTGGGTTTAAAAGAGAAAACGAAAATATGTTTTATCTGTTCTATTTTTTCAGGATTATATGATGCCCAAAATAATAAATTAGACTCCTCTACAACTGTATATTCTTCAGGGACAATAACATCTACCTGAAAAACCCTTTTTATATGTTCTTCACTTGTCTTTTTTGACCTTGTTAAAGCCTGTTTTTTTATAGCTTTTATTTCATTAATATCGAGAATTGATTTTGCTTTTTTTAATTTTTCCAAAAACACCTCTTTTTCAATTTGCGTGTTTAATTGTATAACTATCTGATTTCTTGCCCATTTGTCTTTTATGCTTCTTTCTTCGTTTTTTTCCTGTATAATAATTATGTTTTTATGTGTTTTTAATATTCTGTTAAATTGATTATGATTAACTTGTATTATATTGTTACTCGATTCCTTTTTACTTACGCCTTCTATGGGTTTGCTAAATATATCCGATGCTAATTTTTCCAGCTCTGTTGACCAAACTAAATCTTCAACAACAAAAAGGACTTCTGAAGATGAGCCTGTTGAAGAGGGGAGCACTCTTGAATTATCTGTACATGAAGCTAAAATTAACAGCAGAATAATTAATAATTCTCTCATTTTATGTTGTTGGAATGAGTATTTTTTTTCCTGGTGTTAAATTGTTATCATCTAATTTATTTAACTCTTTTAAATCTGAAATACTCACCCCCTCTAATTTCTGTGTAATCCCCCAAAGAGTATCTCCTTTTTTAATTATATATTCCTGGCTGCCTGTAATTATTCTTTTTTGATAGTTGTCTTTTTTTACAAAAAGAACTAATTTGTCTCCTATATCTAACTTTGATGATTTTAAATTATTCCATTCACGTATTTGAAAAACACGTATCTTATTTTCTTGGGCTATTTTTCCTAAATAATCTCCCTTCTTTACATTGTAAATTATTCTTTCTTCATCAATTAGGATCTCTTTAGAAGCAACCATTTCTATAAAATTATAATTTGCTTCTTCATTTAGCAAAAAATCTGTTACTTTATCTAAAGGTATCCTAATAATCCCACCTTCTGGATAAACGGCTTTCTTGTACGATGGATTTAAATATTGAAAGGTTTCATCGTTAACACAAAGCACTTCTTTTAACGCCTTATAATCAACTTGTTTTTTTAATACAATCGTATCAATATTAGAAAGATTTATTTCAGGAAAAATTGTTTCTATTTCATGCTTTTCGGCATAATTCATAGCATAGTTTACCGCAATAAAAGTTGGTATATAATTTCGCGTCTCTTTACGTAGGTGCTCTTGTAATTCCCAAAAATCATGCTTCTCTGTTGCTGTTATTTTTCTTTGAATATATCCCGGCCCACCATTGTATGCTGCTAAAACTAAATTCCAATCGCCAAACATTTCATATAACTTGCTTAAATAAAGACAGGCCGCCTCTGTAGACTTAATAGGATCCTGCCTTTCGTCAATATAAGATGTGACATTTAAATTATATTCCTTACCTGTTAAATACATAAATTGCCATAATCCAGCCGCTCCAGATTTTGATTTCGCCCTTGGATTTAATGCTGATTCAACTATAGGAAGATATTTTAATTCTAAAGGCAAATTATATTTGTCTAACATCTCTTCAAACAAATTAAAATAAAATGGTGAAAGCCCCTTCATTTTAGAAATTAGCTTTTTATTAGCCCCTATATAATTTATAATAAATGGTTTAACCTTTTCATTATATCTAAGGTCCATAGGAGATTTTCTGTTTAAAGCTTTAAGCCTTTTATTGAAAACATTATCTAAATTATGTGTTTTTTCTTTTTGTTCAAAAAAATGTTCTGTTTCTAGTGAGTCTTGTTGAATTATTATTTCAGGGGTTTTTGGGCTAGAAACAAAAACGCTAGATGTTAAAAAAAGAAGTGTTATAAGTTTTTTCATAAAAACAAATATGGTAAATTAAACCTCCTTATAACAAATATAAAAACCAAAATTATTAACTTCTTTTTGTTAACGAACAGCTGTTAATTTTGTAAGAATAATGATTTCGTTATCTTTGTATTATACTATTATGAAACAAACAGAAAAATACACGCAAGGACGGCTATTAAAAAAAATTAACTCTCCTGAAGATTTACGTAAGTTAAAAAAAAGTGAGCTAACTAATTTGTCTCAAGAAATACGTCAATATATTATTGATATCGTTTCTGAAAAAGGAGGTCATTTTGGTGCTAGTTTAGGTGTTGTTGAGCTTACAATTGCGCTTCATTATGTTTTTAACACGCCAGAAGACCAATTAGTTTGGGATGTTGGTCATCAGGCGTATGGACATAAAATTTTAACTGGGAGAAAAGATTTATTTCACACTAATAGAATTTACAAAGGATTAAGCGGCTTCCCAAAAAGAAGCGAAAGCGTTTTTGACACATTTGGAGTAGGGCATTCTTCAACATCTATATCTGCAGCCTTAGGCATGAATATTGCCTCTAAGGATAATGGTGAATATGACAAACAACATATTGCTGTGATTGGCGATGGAGCGATGTCTGCAGGAATGGCTTTTGAAGGGTTAAATAATGCCGGGGCAGAAAATACAAACCTGCTTGTAATATTAAATGATAACTGTATGTCTATTGATCCAGCTGTTGGAGCACTTAAGCAATATCTTCTAAATATTTCAACCTCTGACGCTTACAATAAAGCTAAAAATAAAATTTGGAGAGTATTAGGTAAAATTAGCAAGTTTGGTCCAAATGCTCAGTCAATTGCTAAAAGAATAGAAAGAGGCATCAAATCTACATTGCTGAGGGAGAGCAACTATTTTGAATCATTAAATTTTAGATATTTTGGGCCTATTGATGGTCATGATGTTAATAATTTAGTAGGCGTGTTAAATGATTTAAAGTCTCTTCCTGGCCCAAAAATATTACACTGTTTAACCGTAAAAGGAAAGGGGTACACTCCTGCAGAAGATGGCGACTCTACTAAATGGCACGCCCCTGGCTTGTTCGATAAAGAAACCGGAAAAATTATTATAAAAAAGCGGGCTGCTTCTCCTTCTAAATATCAAGATGTTTTTGGAGAAACGATTATTGAGCTTGCAAAGGAAAATGATAAAATTGTTGGAGTTACTCCGGCAATGTTAACCGGTTCTTCTTTAAATAAAATGATGAAAGAAATGCCAGAAAAAACTTTTGATGTTGGAATTGCCGAGCAGCATGCTGTTACTTTTTCTGCGGGAATGTCAACACAAGGAAAAATACCTTTCTGTAATATCTATTCTTCATTCATGCAACGTGCATATGACCAAGTAATACATGATGTAGCTCTACAAAACTTAAATGTCGTTTTCTGTTTAGACAGAGGAGGTTTGGTTGGAGCTGATGGCGCTACTCATCATGGAGTTTTTGACATTGCATATTTTAGATGTATTCCAAACATGATTGTTTCTGCTCCAATAAATGAAGAAGAATTAAGAAATCTTATGTTTACCGCACAACTTCCTAATCAAGGGCCTTTTTCTATCAGGTATCCTAGAGGAAACGGAGTTTTAGATACGTGGAAAAAACCATTTAAAGAGATTCCTGTGGGCAAAGGAGTGAAAATAAAAGATGGTGAAAACATTGCCATCCTATCAATCGGCCATCCTGGCAATTTTGTTGTTGAAGCTCAAGAAAATTTCAAAAAAGAGGGGCTTAGTATTGCTCATTATAACATGATATATGTAAAGCCTCTAGACGAAAAACTATTACATGAAGTGTTTAGAAAATTCGGCACAATTATAACTATCGAGGATGGTTCTGTAATGGGAGGATTTGGTAGTGCTGTTTTAGAATTTATGGCAGAAAAAAATTATTCTGCAAAAGTAAAATTATTAGGAGTTCCAGATAAGTTTATTAATCATGGAACACAAGAAGAG
>MDSW01095294.1_pt1 | contig 14877 bp, 15 predicted proteins | sample 811171 | NCBI WGS metagenome assembly MDSW01 (sample SAMN05326641, study PRJNA326480) | marine metagenome | isolation source: seawater | place: Atlantic Ocean: North West | collected 2012 | reverse complement strand
TGTTAGCGTAAAGAATTGTAATTGCTGAAACTCCAACACCCTTATCTGATTTTTTAAAATTGCCTGAAAAAAAAATTGAATCCCCTTTAATTGTATTATTTTTTATTTTTATTTCCGATATCCATTCGTTTTTTAATATCGGTCCATTCTCATACCATGACAACTCTTCATTTTCTTTTTTTACTCTATTATAAGTAAAACCGTTTGTAGGACCTATCCAAACAAGCCCAATTTCATGAGTTTTATTATCATATATTTCAATTTTTGAACGCAATGGATTAACAAGGTTTTTATTTATAATCTTTATTGCATATGCTCTGTTATCAATATCACAAAATTTAATGTTACTTATTTTCAAAGCTTCTGTATTTAAAGATGTAAAAATAGCAGCAGGATCTTCCTTATTCATTTCAAAATTTTTTACACCATTAATTACTACTTCTCCATTTGATTTTATCAATATATTATTTTTAAGAAAAATTTCATTAAAATTAAAATAGTATATTCCTTCATTAATTATAATAGTATCACAATTTTGAGTTAAATCAATAAATTCTTGAGTGTGATTTATTAACTTTTTGTTACAAAAAAAATCACAGGTTTTAGCTAATATAAACTGAGAATTGAGAAAAAAAACAAATAAAAAAAATCTAAACATCATTAAACAGTTTATCAATTAAAAAAACATAATCTTCTTTTGAATTCACAATTTCTAAAAAATCACTTTTATCAACTCCCTCTGCCCCTATATCAGTGGCTAAAGTCAATATCTTAGCGCTAACAGTTTCAACTGTCTTTATTTTTATACCTGCACCATAACTTAATGGAACAACTGCTAGATGAACCATTTCAAAATAATGTCTTAAATCTTTAACAAAACCTGTTATGATAATGTTTTTATTTTCTAATTTTTTAATATTTTCAGTTACACCTCCTCCAACAACATAAAACATTAAATCGGGATGCAAAAGAACTAAAGGAGGTATAATATATTTCACAAACCATAACACTGCATCCTGATTTTCTTTTCTATGCATAGCACCCAAAAAAAGAATAGATTTTTTTTTAAAATTTGATCTATCAACTGTATAAATCCAATCTTCTACCTTTGGATATTTAACTGTAACATTTTTTACACCATGTTCTTGTAGTAATCTTAAATCTTTATAATTTAGAGTATATATATAGTTAAACCTTTTTAAATTGTATAATTCAAATGTTTTCATTCTTTTATATTCCAAATAATAAAAAAAATTTTTTAGAAAATTTCTAGATTTTGAGAGCCTAAAGAAAGATTGAAAAGTTACATCATGCTCAACAAAATGAACGTCAATATTTGGAAATAGTTTTTTTATTTTTTTTGCATATAACATAGAAGAAGTAAACTCAAAAAAAATCTTCTCAACATTATTATTACTTATTTCAAAAACTAATTGCTTAAACAAGGGCTTACTATACCTTCCTGCAACCTTTAAAGGAAATTTTAAATTAATGAGACAATTTTTAATTTGTGTAGTTTTATTTAGAAATGTAAAATATGTTTTTTTATAATTTGAATATAAATGCTCATTAAAAAAAGGCTTTTCAATTTCATTCACAAAAGAGAATAATATTATTTTATTTGGATTACCCAGATCATTCAAATTGTTCCAAGCAATTTTCTGTCCTGCAACTGGAACTTTATTTGAGGGTAGTTGTGCCGAAAAATAGATAATCATAAATTATTTTTTTAAAATTAAATTTGATGTAACACCAAAAAAAGAGAAAATAATTAAAAAAACTCCTTTATTTAAAATAGCTGAATTTAAGATAGAATATGGAAAAATTAACAAAGTAATTATAAATAATGGAAATATAATTTGATCATTAATTAATTGTTTTAAAAAAGATTTTAAAATAGAAAAATAAGCAATTAAAAAAAATAGAAAGCCACCTGCTCCATGAGTTAAAATCAAATAGGGAACAGCTCCATCTGTGATAATTTGTTTGTCTTTCATTTCTTTTGCACTTGAACCCAAAATAGGTTTTTTGAGAAATGTATTATATGCTTTAATATAATCCTTAATGTGTTCATCGGTTGATTTTTGCGCACGAAAATCTTTGCCAGTGATTCTATCAATATTATATCTATATTCAGTTACAGAAGAATAAAGAAATTTATTTATTGGAAAAATTAAAACAATCAGAAATGACAATATCAAACTAATCTTTAAAACATTTTCTCTTTTAATTAAACTTAAAGATGTGATAATTAACGCTAAAATTATATTTGCTCTTGAAAAAAGAAAAAATATCATAAATAAAAGTGTAATTATAATAATACGACTTTTTATTGTTGATTTTACTACTCTAACGTAAAAAAGCTCGATAGCCAATAATAAATTTAATACAAAACCAAATGTTATTGGATTACCAATCAGTCCATTTGGCCTGTAAAGTTGTTTAAGATTAATTTCTACTGTATATTTTTCAACTCCAATTTCCTTAAATAGATTAGGAACATCAGTAAACGCTTTTGGTAATATATCTCTAAAAAAATATTGAACAAAAAAAACAAAAACAAAAAACAAAGTGAATTTTTTAAAAAGAAATAATATTTTTATTTTTTTTTCTTGTTCTAAATTAAAAAAATAATTAAAACTAGTTAAAGCTAAAGTTAAATGGAAAAGATCAAACGAATCTGTTAAATTATAGTGTTTTAAAATAAAAAATTTTAAAACACCAAAAATAATAAACAAGGTGATAAATATTTTAGTCAAAGATTTTTTTGATTTAACAAATTGATATAAAAAAAATGGAACAAAAAAAGCTGTAATTATATTTATTGGTGAAGTAGGAAGAGATATGTTTAAAAATTTAATTATTGCAACTATCAAACCATTAAGAAGAATGATTTTTAAATAACTTTCACTAAGAACTCTTATCAACATGCTATTTTAATTTCCAAATTAAATTTAAATCTTTTTTAAGTAAGTTTGATAAATTTTTAACATCTTCCTGAAAAAGATTTTCTAAAAAAACTTTACTATCTACATTTATCATAGGCTTCGAAGCTTTTAAAAAAATAGACTTTAAATTGCTAATATCATTCTTGCTTATAAACTTTCTTAGTAAATTCTTAGTAAAATGAGATCTATAAAAAAAATTAATCAATTTAGAGTTAGAATATGAAAATCTATTTTTCTTAACAAAAGAGTATGCATTATAGTTATCGATGCATAAAAAATCTTCAATATCTTTCATCACTGAATTGGTTTTATTCTCAATTTCTTCTAAAATAATTATTTTAACTTTTCTTTCTCCAAAAACTTCTAAATATCTATTTACCTGATCAAAATAAAAGCTCTGTAAAATAGTTTGTTGATAAGCTTTTATATTAAGCTTTGGTTTTTTAATTAACTCTGAAAATGAAATATTAAAATATCCTGCTGTATAGTCCATTAAATAATGTGAAAATGCTCTTTGAACTGGATTTCTTAAAAAAATTAAAATTTTAGATTTCTCATTATATTCCTTAAGACGTTTTGCTACATTTGGATAAAATAAATATGAAACACTACTTTCACCTCGGACTTTAAACTTATATTCATTAACAAAAAGAGATTCGTATTCATCAATATTTTTTACTAAAGGAGCTCCTTTATAATAAAGATTATCATTACAAACTTCTTCTTTGGAAAAAAAATTAGGTTCTTTAATCGAACTCATATTTATTTGTGGGTGTTGACTTAAATAATCATGAAATGATGTTGTTGCAGATTTTGCAGCTCCTACAATAAAAAGGTTTGTTTTCATTAATTATTCTTAAAAATTACTTTTAGAATTAATAGTGCATTTGCAAACTCACCTCTAAGACTAAATTTTATTGATTTTAAAATTAAGTTTATATAAGCAAATAAAATATAATTTTTATAGAATTTTTTATAAAGCAAAATTAAACCTTTGTACTTATACTTTTCAATATGTAAATTCTCTTTTTTTTTATTTTTAAATGAACCTGTAGATGCTCCTTGCTTATGATAAACTATAGAGTTTAAGCATACGCCGATTTTTAAATTATTTCTTAATACTCTAATGGAAAAATCTATTTCTTCATGATAAAGAAAATAATTTTCATTAAAAAATCCAACTTTCATTATAATTTTAGAATCTAAAAACAAAGAAGCTCCTATTGGGTAACTTATCTTATTTATTGAATTTATATTTTGTATAGTTTTTGTTCTGGCAGTAAATCTATTAAACGTTCCATATATAGATTGAATTGTATGAGGGGGGTCAAAATCTAAAATTTTAGAACCAATAATTCCATAATTATCACTCTCAAAAAATGAAATAAGACTTGACAAACTTTTTTGATCAACCTTTGTATCATTATTTAGCATCCATATATAAAAAGGATCTTTACACTTAGAAAAAGCAAAATTAATACCAATATTATTACCTGCAGCAAAACCTTTGTTTGTATCTAACTTCAAAAAGTTTATAGCAAAGCTATGATTATAAGATTTTGAATATTTTTCTTTTAAAAATTCATTAATTTTAATAACTGAATTATCTGTTGAACAATTATCAACTAAAACTACTTCAATATTTTTCCATTTTTTTTGCTTTAAATCTTGTAAGCAAACAATAGTATCATCAGAATTATTATAGTTTACTATAATAATAAATGTTTTTTTAATAGATTTCATAAGCAAAGATTTATTTCAATTAATCTTTTTTGAAAAATATTCATCTCTAATATCTGATCGATAATTATCCATATTCAGCCATACCCATCTCCTTATTGGATGTAGAATATGGTATAAAATTCGGAAAAAAAATAATTTTATTTTAAATTCTTTTAAAGAACTAAACAAACTTTCTCTTCTTAAATAATATGGCTTAAAAATAGTTAAGTCAATATCTTTATCAATAACAAATTTGTTTTTTGTTTTATTGTAAGAAGGTAAATCTCTTTTTGCATTAATACCAACTTTACTTAAGGCTAATTTAAAATCTTCATTAAGAAATTTAAAATCAATTTGAAAATTAAGATATTTTTCATTAATACTAAAAACAAAATCGTAGGGAATAAATCCTTTGTGTTTGTATTTGACATATCCATTAAAATCAATTTTATTAGATTTTATGTAATTATAGGTTTTAATAGCTTTGCTTGAAATATGTCCTCCATTTTTTTTTAAATACTTTTTGTCAGTGTAAACTTCTTTAGCATTATTTAAGTACTTTGAATATGTAGAAATACAAATATCAATAGGATCTCTATAAACAGCAAATACAAAATATTTAGAAATATCAATTTCTTTATTGTTTAAAATAGAATGAATATTAGTATGTTTAAAGTAAATAGACTCACCATCATACTGTTCTATTAACTCTTTAGAGATAGCTGAAGATCCAGAAAAAGGCAAGCCAATAAATATGTACTTATGTTTATGACTAATTATCATAACAAATTATTATAGTTTAGTTTTTTCATCAATGAACTATCTTTTATTTTTTTATATATTTTAACCAATTCATTGTTTGTTTTAAAAGCATATGCACGTTTTGGATTTACTTTAGAAATTATGGATTCAATTACATTCTCATCATCAATGATATCTAAAAAATTAGAGATTTTTTTTAGATTAACTTTAGGATTTAATAAAAAATTTTCATAACCAATATGAATGACATTTTTAAAATAATTCTCACTATTTAATGAAAAATTTACATAATCTTCCCAAAGCTTGATTCCTTCATTAATATTTGTAATTCTAACTGACTGGTTATATATCGGCTTTTTAGTTAATAGAAATTCGCGTTTAAAAACTCTCCAATTCATTTTAAATTCATTCTCTAATCGCTTCTCTCTTTGAACTAAACTGTTAGCAACATCAATAGGGTTTCTATATATATGAATAATTTTTGCATTTGGAAATATTTCACTCCATACGTCTAACAACAACGTATTTTTTGGATCTTTCCAACCCCAATTAAAATTACAATCTAATAGATTTCCGTTCCAAAAAATATTTTTAAAGTCTAAATAATTCCTTGTATGAATAATAGATTTCAGTCTGTTTTTAACAACCTTAACTAAATTATCATGCGTAAACTTATTATTGAAGTTTAAATTATTAGTACTATCCCAAGAAGCACCTTTTTGATATAGCAACCATTCATTAATTTTTTGAAAGAAAAAAGCTTCACTGTTTGGACCCATTTTATTTTTTTTTCCAATAAAGACTCCGCTATCTTCAATAAATCTTGTAATCATTGATGTACCAGATCTATGCATTCCTATAATTATAATTGGCTGATTGCATTTTTTCATAAAATCACATATAAGGTAAAGTTAATATTCCTGTTTTAATTTTTGCTATAATTACTTTTGCTGTATTAGATAAAATTACTGTAATAGCTGTTGCAATTGCAGCGCCTAAAGCTCCAAAATTTGTAATAAGAATTAAATTCAAAATAATATTTAAAATTAAAGAAAATACAGAAATATAACCATGAATTTTTTCATAACCACTCATAATCAACAATGTTCCTGAACATCCAGAGGCCATATTAAAAAATTGCCCTACAGACAAAACAACTAAAACATTATATGCGTCTTTAAATTCAATTCCCCACAAACCTAATACCCATTCTCCTAATATTAAAACAGTGATGACAAATAATAAAGCTACGAATGTTAATCCTTTAGTTACAGTTTGTACCATAGCTCGAATTTTGTTTATTTTATTGTCACTAAACAACATCGCCATTTTTGGTTTAATAGCAGAGTTAATTACAAGTAAAAATAATGATGTGATTAATGCCAATCTTGCAGCAACACTATAAATCCCAACATCATCAAAGGTGCCAATTATTCCTAACATAATAGTGTCAGCATTGCTAGCTAATACTCCAGTTCCTGTTACCAGTAAAAGAGGTTTAGCCATTTTAAACATAGGTTTAAAATTAAATTCACCTTTAATTTTACCAAGAAATGTTTGTTTCCATAATATTATTACAATTAATACCAAACAAACTCTAGAAATTGCATATAATATTAATACACTAATTGGTGTAAATTCCATATCTAATTGCCAATAAATTAACAAACAAATTCCTAAAATTAAATTACTTAACGTTTGATTTACTAAATTGGCTTGCCATATTTTACCATATCCATTTAAAGCTGCGCCATAAACTCTTGAAAGAGTTTGAGGTATTAACATTATAAAAACAATTAATAAAGGAATATATAAATCTTGGTTACCATCCCATATATCTAATATGACTGGTAAAAGAATCGCACCTAATATTGCTATAAGTATTGAAAGTAAACCATTAAAAAATAAACTTGTTTTTAATGTATCAGCAACAGCTTTATCATCATTTTTACCCTTTGCTATGGCAATAAATTTAATTATAACATTCTGAAATCCAAACATTGTTAGGATTAGTAAAATCATCCCAAGTCTATTTGAAAAATTTACAATACCTAAACCCTCAGATCCAAGATTACGACCTAAAAAAATACTAACTAATATACCTACAATCAGACCGGCTAACTTTACGATCATAGTATTTGAAGAATTCAAAATTACCTCTAAAGTATGAACATCAAGTTTACCTTTAATTTTTTTAAACATTTAATTATTAGTATTAAACATCTTTTTTTAAGCAATTAGTTAAAGAATCTCTCCAATTTGGAATCTCTATATTGAATTTATTTTTAATTTTATTTTTATTTAGTATGCTATAGAAAGGTCTTTTTGCAGCTGTTGGATATTGCAATGTTTCAATTGGATTTACTTTAATGTTTATACCAGCTATCTGAAAAATAGCTATGGCAAAGTCATACCAACTACAAATACCCTCATTGGAGTAATGAAATAACTCTACATTTTCATTATTTATTTTTGGAAGAATCTCCAAGATTGTTTTGGCCAAATCTCTTGCATATGTTGGTGTGCCTATTTGATCAACTATAACTCCTAATTCATTTCTTTCGTTGGATAAGCGAAGCATAGTTTTTACAAAATTATTTCCATAATTAGAATATACCCATGATGTACGAATAATTATTGTATTATGTGGATTAATTGTTATAATTGCATTTTCACCTGCTAATTTTGTAGCTCCATATACAGATTGCGAATTTGGCTTATCTGTTTCTTGATAAGGCATATGATTTGTCCCATCAAAAACATAATCAGTTGATATATGAACAAATTTAATATTGTATTCCTTTGCAATGCTTGCAAAATTTTTAACTGCTAAGTTATTAATATCATTAGACAATTCAAATTGTTCTTCAGCTTTATCAACAGCTGTGTATGCTGCACAATTTATAATTGTATGAATACTATTTTTCAAAATAAATTGTTTTACAAATTTATGATTACATATATCTAAATTGTTTACATCGGTAAAAACAAAAGTATTATTTGGATATAGAGAAGATAAGTGTTTTAATTCTGAACCTAATTGACCATTAGCTCCAGTAACTAATATATTAGGCATATAGATTTTCTTTAAAATTGAAATTAGATGCTTTTTTATATTTTTTCAATAAACTTTTAAGCATGATCATTCAATTTTTATTTATATTGTTTGTTATAATAATTCTTGTAATTTCCTGATGTTACATTTTTTAACCAAATACTATTGTTCAAGTACCAGTCTATGGTTGAAGATAATCCTTCATCAAAAGTAACTGTTGGACTCCAACCTAATTCTTTATTAATTTTCGAAGCATCTATTGCATAACGTAAATCATGTCCAGGCCGATCCTTAACATAAGTAATAAGTTTTTCGCTTGTACCTAATTCTTTACCTAATTTTTTATCCATTTGCTTACACAGTAATTTTACTAAATCAATGTTTTTCCATTCATTAAATCCGCCAATATTATAAGTTTCAGAATTTAAACCTTTGTGAAATACCAAATCAATTGCGATTGCATGATCAATAACATAGAGCCAGTCCCTAGTATATTTACCATCACCATAAACAGGTAAGGCCTTATCGTTTAGAATATTATTTATAAATAAAGGGATTAATTTTTCAGGAAATTGGTGAGATCCATAATTATTTGAACAGTTAGAAATAACGTATGGCATAGCATAGGTTTCACCATAGGCTCTTACAAAATGATCTGAACTAGCTTTAGATGCAGAATATGGAGAATTAGGATCATATGATGTTGTTTCTTTAAATAAACCGGTTTTTCCAAGAGAACCATATACCTCATCTGTACTTACATGATAAAACCGATTGTCATACCAATTGCTTTTCCATAATTCTTTAAACGCATTTAATAAAACCATAGTACCTAATATATTTGTTTTTGCAAAGCCCAGAGGGTCAGTAATAGATCGATCAACGTGTGATTCGGCAGCAAGATGTATGACATTATCAAACTTGTATTTTTTAAAAATTGAATTAATATACATTTCATCTGTAATATCTCCGTTTAAAAAAGTATAATTATTTTTTTCCTCGATATCTTGTAAATTTTCTAAATTACCAGCATAAGTCAATGCATCTAAATTAAAAATATGATAATTCTTGTACTTATTAACAAAGCGTCTAATAACGTGTGATCCAATAAAGCCAGCTCCACCTGTAATTAATATTTTTTTCATTTTTTTTATTTTATTTTTTTACTAAAAACCAATTATTTAATAATTCTTTTCTGTTGTAAAGCAAATTTCTTTTGGTTTTCCAATCAATTACTACAAAACCAGCATGTTCACAAATAGCTTGACCTGCTGCAGTATCCCACTCCATGGTTGGTGCAAAACGAGGATAACAATCAGCTGATCCATCTGCAACCATACATAACTTTAAAGAACTTCCTTTTGATATTAAATTCACTGCACCATGTATATCTCGCATCTTTTGAAAATAGGTTTCTGTTTCTTCCGACATATGCGATCTACTTGCAACCAACGTAAAAGTTTTGTCTTCACGTTGTAGTGGTAATTTACTCCCACTTGAAATTAATGTCTCTACGTTAAAATGATCTAAATTGACAGCTACTTTATATGCACCTAATTCTTTACTAGAAAAATATAACTCACCTGTAACTGGAACAAAAACAACTCCAATGATGGGTTTTTGGTTTTCTATTAATGCAATGTTTACAGTAAACTCACCATTGCGTTTTATAAATTCTTTTGTACCGTCAATAGGGTCTACAATCCATAATTGATTCCAAACCTTTCGCTCTTCATAAGAAATAGTACTTCCTTCTTCTGAAAGAATAGGTATATTGGTTTGTTTTAAGAAAGACATAATCAAATTATGAGAAGCTTTATCTGCTTTTGTTAAAGGTGAATTATCTCCTTTAATTTCTATATCAAAATCACCAGAGTGGTAAATATCTAAAATTGCCTTACCCGCTTCTAAAGCAGCAACAATTGCTGTGTTTAATAAATTTGTCATATTTAAATAATCATACCAGCACCAATAGTTTCGTTGGTTTGCTCATCAATAATAATTAAACTACCTGTTTGACGATTTTTTTTGTAAGCGTCATAAAACAATGGCTTGGAAGTACGTAATGTTATCCGTGCAATATCATTCATTTCTATTTTATCAATATCTTCAATGCGATGTAATGTATTGATGTCCACTTTATACTTCAATTCTTTGACCATTGCCATACATTCATTGGTAGTATGTTTTACAATTACCTTTCTAGGTGCACTTAAGTGAACGTTGCTCATCCAGGTTACGAGTAAATCTAAATCTTGACCTATCTTTGGAACATTATTTTCTCGCACAATCATGTCACCACGGCTATTATCAATTTCGTCCTCTAAGGTCATAGTAACAGACATAGGTGCAAATGCTTCTGCAATTTGCTCACCATATAATTCAATAGTTTTAATAGTAGAAACAAAACCTGAAGGAAGAGTTTTTACTTTATCTCCTGGTTTAAAGATACCTCCATCAATACGACCTGCAAAACCTCTAAAATCTTGATTGTCTAAGGTATGTGGACGAATAACTGATTGAATTGGAAAACGGCAATCAATATGATTATGATCGCTAGAAATATGAACTGTTTCCAAGTGGTACATCATTGTACTTCCTTCATACCAGTCCATATTTTCAGATTTATTGACCACATTATCACCTACCAGTGCTGAAATAGGAATAAATTGAATATCTTTAATTTCTAATTTAGATGAAAAAACTTTAAATTCAGATACAATTTTATTGTAAACTTCCTCACTGTAATCCACCAAATCCATTTTGTTTATACAAACAATTGCATGGGGAATACGAAGTAAAGAGGCAATAAAAGAATGGCGTTGCGTTTGCTCTAACATTCCTTTACGCGCATCGATTAATATTATAGCTAAATTTGCAGTAGAAGCACCTGTGACCATATTGCGAGTGTATTGAATGTGTCCAGGTGTATCCGCCACAATAAACTTTCTCTTTGGAGTTGCAAAATAGCGGTAGGCAACATCAATAGTAATTCCTTGTTCGCGCTCAGATTTCAAACCGTCTGTTAATAACGATAAATCTACATAATCAAAGCCTTTATTTTTACTAGATTCTTCAACAGCATCTAGCTGATCTTGAAAAATAGATTTACTATCATACAATAATCTTCCAATGAGAGTACTTTTCCCATCATCTACACTGCCTGCAGTAGTAAATCTTAATAATTCTTTATCTTTATATTGCATAATTTTATATTTTATATATTTTAAAAGTAGCCTTGTTTTTTTCGATCTTCCATGGCAGTTTCGGCTCGTTTATCATCAGCTCTCCCACCTCTTTCAGTAGTTCTAGTAGTGGCTATTTCCTCAATAATCTTCGTTATATCATTTGCCTCAGATTCTACAGCACCTGTAATAGGCATGTCTCCACAAGTTCTGTAACGAACGGTTAAATTAACCACTTTTTCTCCAGGTTTTAATTTGATAAATTCAGAATTTGCTAAAATTACACCATCTCGAACTATACAATCACGTTGGTGAGAAAAATAGAGAGAGGGTAAGTCAATATTTTCTAATTTTATATATTCCCAAACATCCATTTCTGTCCAATTTGAAATAGGAAATACTCGAAAGTGTTCTCCATAATTTTTACGCCCATTAAAAAGATTCCACAGTTCCGGACGCTGGTTCTTTGGATCCCATTGTCCAAATTCATCTCGATGTGAGAAGAAACGCTCTTTGGCACGTGCTTTTTCTTCATCACGCCTAGCTCCTCCCATAGCAGCATCCACTTTATGTTTTTCTAATGTATCTAACAAAGAGACAATCTGTAATGCATTTCGTGATGCATCTGCCCCTGTTTCTTCTTTTACACGTCCTTTGTCAATCGATTCTTGCACAGAACCAACGATTAATTGAACACCTAATTCTTCAACTAGAGCATCGCGAAAAGCAATGGTTTCAGGAAAATTATGCCCTGTATCCACATGAATCAAAGGAAAAGGTATTTTTGCAGGATAAAAGGCTTTTTTAGCCAAATGAGTTAGTAAAATTGAATCCTTACCTCCTGAAAATAAAAGGACAGGATTCTCAAATTGAGCTGCTATTTCTCGAATCACGAAAATAGCTTCAGATTCAAGTTCTCTTAAATGATTCATAATATAATTATTCATAAATTAATTTTTAGTTTTTGATTTAAAAAATTTAAAATTGAATTCAAACTTTCCTCAACTGATTGATTATCAGTTATAACTTCTAGGTCAGGATTAACTGGAGCTTCATATGGAGATGAAATTCCAGTCATATTTTTAATTTCACCTTTTCTTGCCTTTTTATATAGACCTTTAACATCACGTCTCTCACATTCTTCTATTGAAGTATTTATATAAATTTCAATAAAATTATCTGATCCAACTATTTGTTTTACATGTTGCCTATCATTTATTAAAGGAGACACAAAAGATGCCAAAGTTAAAACACCTGCATCAATCATTAAATTACTAATTTCAGCAATACGCCTAATATTTTCTGTTCTATCTTGTAGAGAAAAATCAAGATCTTTATTAATTTTTTTACGAATATTATCACCATCGAGAATATACGTTGAAATACCTTGTTTATGGAGAGCTATTTCAACCATATTTGCTAGTGTTGATTTACCTGAACCTGATAAGCCGGTAAACCATATTAAAAATGCTTCATGCTGATGTAACTTTTCTCTATCAAGTTTTGAAACACTAAAATTATGTTTAAACAAATTCTCCATAAAACGTTTATCTTTTATTATCTATAAAATTGAATTTATACCAAACCTTTTCATGTATAAAATACAATACCATTTTAGTTATAATTTCAGCAAAGCCAATTTTTAAGCCAATTAACGGATCACCTGAAATTATCCAAGAAATTACACATGTATCTAAAGTACCTATGAATCGCCAAGTAAATGTTTTAAATATATGACGTTTAGAACTATTTGATACAGATGAATTAAACCAAATTCTTTCGTGAAAATAATATAAAAACATTTTTGTTATAAGTTCAATGAAAGTTATTTTAAAGCCTATAAATATATCACCGGTTATAATCCATGAGAGCAATAAAGTATCTAAAGTACCTACACAACGCCAACTTATAGTTTTAAATAGATGTCTTTTACTTAATTTCAATTAAATACTTTTTTTCAGATTAAATTAATATGTCTATATTCTTAGAATACAATTAGTAAGGTTGATATATTAAAAGTTGATATAGATAAATTTATTTTTTTTTGCTATCATCAACATTATACAAAATAAAACAAATTTATTTGTTTTTGTAAATCATATTAATTTAAATTAGATATTTGCCATTTCCATGCAGAAACTAACGCCTCATTAATAGTTTTTGATGCACTCCAACCAAGAACATTTTTTATTTTATCTCCATCACAATATATTTTTTCAACATCACCTGCCCTTCTAGGACCAACAACATAGTTCAATTTTAAGTTATTTACTTTATTAAACCTATTTATAATATCTAATACACTAAGGACCTGACCAGTACCAACATTAAATACTTCCTTAACTTTATTTTTAAGCAAATAATTTAGGGCCTTTACATGTGCAATAGCTAAATCATGAACATGAATATAATCTCTTAAACAAGTTCCATCTTTTGTACTATAATCATTACCATGTACAATTAAATGATCTCTAATACCACATGCAACTTCTGTAACTATTGGGAGTAAATTACTTGCATTATCTTTAGAACAATCACCAATTAAACAAGAATCATGAGAGCCAATAGGATTAAAATATCTTAAAGAAACACTATTACAGAAATTTTTATTTATTAAAATTTCACATTTCTGCTTTGTTTCAGCATATGGAGATTCAGCTTTTTTAAAAGGCATTTTTTCATTTACAGGAAATGTATTTGCAATTCCATAAACAGCACATGATGATGAAAAAATTAAATTTTTAAATTTATTTTTTTCAAGACATTTTAACAAAACCTCTGTTGAAAGGATATTATTTTTATAATATTTTTGTGGCTTCATAATTGATTCAGAAACTGACTTAAATGCAGCAAAATGAATACAAGCATGAATATCTTTATAAAAACTAAAAATTTTTTTCATTTCTTTGATATCAGTGCAATCTACTTTATGAAATGGAATATTTGCTTTTAGGATTTGATTAATTCCTATAATATTTTGGTGTGATGTGTTGCACAGATTATCAACAATTATTGGATCATAACCAGAAAGATATAATTCAACAACTGTGTGAGATCCAATATAACCAGCACCACCTGTAACTAATATTTTCTTTTTCATGAACCAATTTTATACAGTTCTTCTAAATCAATATTAATTTCATTAAGTTCTGAATCAAAAAACAAAAAAAGTTTGTTTAGTAACGGTAATTTTTTTAAAGTTGAT
>MDSW01050588.1_pt1 | contig 14879 bp, 12 predicted proteins | sample 811171 | NCBI WGS metagenome assembly MDSW01 (sample SAMN05326641, study PRJNA326480) | marine metagenome | isolation source: seawater | place: Atlantic Ocean: North West | collected 2012 | reverse complement strand
TTTTTATTAGATCCAGATACCAGTCTAATTCTAAATCAGGATTAACTCCCCCTTGCATTAGAATCCTGGATCCTCCTATTTGTTCCAATTCACTAATTCTAGCGCTGATTTGTTTGAATGTTTGTGTGTAAGTTTCAGAATGCCCAGGTGGCCTGTAGAAAGAGCAAAATTGACAATTGATAGTACAAACATTAGTATAATTAATGTTCCTATCTACTAGATATGTGATACGGTTTCCTGGTACTTGTTTTCTTCTACGAAATAATGCAGCATCCATTAGATCGTTTAGATCTGATTCATCATATAGAATAACAGCATCTTCAATGGTAAGTCTAGGAGGATTAGGAGAAATTTGATTCTTTAGTATTTTTTCCCATCCTGCCAGATTAATTACCCCCTCTAATTATATTCTCTATTTCATCAATTTCTTTAGGACAGTTTGTCAAAATTACGGGACCATCTCGTGTAATCAAAATATCATCTTCAACTCTAATACCGATTCCGGCATATTTTGATGGGATATCTATATCAGTTCGCCAATCTGCAAAATATAAACCAGGCTCTACGGTTAAAACCATTCCTTCTTCTAACTTTCGACCATGTTCTTCATTATTAGGAGAAATTACACCAACATCATGTACATCTAGGCCCAATGAATGACTAGTTCCATGCATAAAAAAATTTCTGAACGGGCCATCATAATTATCTCCCAAAGCTTCTTTCAAAGTACATTCAAGTATTCCTAATTTTATCAATCCTTTTGCGATAACTTTGGATGCGGCATGATGTGAAGATTTCCAATTATTTCCAACCTGACATGCGTTAATACCTGCTAATTCAGCATCTAAAACTAATTCATAGATTTCCCGTTGTTCTTTAGAAAACTTACCATTTATTGGCCATGTTCTAGTTATATCTGATGCATAACCATCTATTTCACATCCAGCATCAATTAATACCAAATCCCCATTATTTATCAAAGAATTATTAGATGTGTAATGTAAAATTGTAGCATTAGTTCCCCCTCCAACAATCGAGCCGTAACTACATCTACTTTTATTTGAAATAAAATGATTTTCGATGATTGCTTGTATGTCCCATTCTCCATTCCCTAATTTAGATTTTAACATTGCATTATGATGGGCTTGAGAAGATATTTCTGATGCTTTTTTCATTATTTCAATTTCTTTTTTTGATTTAATAAGTCTTAACTCATCTAGTATAAACGAAGGATCTCCTATACTTATCGGGCCCTTTCCGTTAATATTTCTTTTTCTAGATTTATTAGTTAACAAATGATTAATTAAATTGTCTACCTTAGAATTTAGTCCTTGGATGATGAATACATTTTTTGAATCATTGACTAAATTGTTAATAGCATCAGTGCTGTTTATAATTGAATAGGCCTCATCGACGGGCAAATATTTCATAGCATTTTGAACGCCTATTCTTCGACCTTCCCATATCTCTGCTAAGTTATCATTTGGTTGAACATAAATAGAAGTAGTCCAAGAGCCAGATAAATTAGAACTAACAAAAATAGCATCTGGATATCTCCAGCCACATAAATATAGCATGTATGAGTTTGCTCTATATGGGTAGTTTGTATCATTTGATCTTTTCGCGTATGGATTACTAGGAACTATTACAACACTATTTTCAGGAAGTTGAGAATACAATTTATGCTGACGCTCTTGATATTCACTTATGCTAAAAGGCAGAGTTAATATGTCATCCACATTAATATCTGGAATACTCCCATTAATAGGTGTATTCATAAGAAATATATACAAAAATTACCATTTAGGGATTTTTTCTTCATTTACACTATATCTTTTATAAAATCCATATGATACAAAGATTAGAGAAAACAGTAAAAGCATGAGTGCAAAATAGGTATTATTTCTTGACGTATCCGATGTGATAATCAAAGATATTTGTGAGATTAAATCATCATTATCTGAAACTTCAAGAGATAATGTAAACTCATTAGATTCTACAGAATTTGGCCATGAAAAAGTCCTAACACACCCTTCATAAAAAGGAACATTGTTAACTTTCCAAATGCATCTTAATGAGCCTATGTCATTTTCTGTATCGGACGATTCCGATGCATCTAATTCTAATTCTTCATCGGCTAAGAGTTCAATTGATTCACCATTAAAAACTTCTAATTGGTTGATAGATAATCTGGCTATGGGAGCCATATTAACTATAGAGAATGATATTGAAGAAGAATTACTGAGCCCACATTCATCAGTAACTGTTAGAATTAAAGTGTAATTACCTGAATTAAGATCATCAATTAAGAAGGTTCTTTCATCACTACCTGATGTAACATTTTTTACTTCCATATGAGAATTATCATCGTTGATATTTGGAATTATTTGACTAAGAACCCATACAAAATTTAGTTTTGCGCGACCAAAGAATGGATCTGTAGATATGCTACCATCAAATAAAATTGGGTCAAAACCTTCTAAAATATTTAAATTATTTTGAGCCTGAATTTCTGAAGATGGTGCATTATTATCTATCTGTACAAAGGAGCAATGAATTTTAGAATTTAGTTGTTCAGATTCAATGAAAATATTCGACCAAGTATATAATGAATAATAGCCATCGTTAAGGTTGGATATATCTAAACTAGAGTGGAAAGTATTTGAATCTTGGTAAGGAGATATTAATTTAATTGAATTACTTAGAATTTGTGAAATTTCTACATCACATGATGCTGCGTTTGAGTTAGTCTCAAAAATATTCCAATGAACATCGGGGAGAAAACCATTCTGTGACCAGGAACTACCATAAATAGGAATATTGTCTGAATATAAATTATTTTCAGACTGTTTAGACAAGATAAACGCAGGATTGAATATATGTTCGTTGGATGAATAAAAGATTGGTTTTGTGATAGTTTGAGGAAATTCAGATTCTAAAGTAACTGTTAGATAGCAAGTACAATAATTTCCATAGGATGGGAAATCTAGGAAAATTTCCCATTGATAGGTGGGATTCTGTAAACTTTCTGATGGGAAATCAAGTGTTAATTGTCCATTATCAAGAATAACATTTGAAGATTCGAGTTGCCATGTAATCATTATTGAAATTTCACTAGAACTTACGAAACCGGATACTATCGTAGAATTATTAACTTCTAAAGGAGAATTTGTGGGAAATGAAATACTTTGGTATAAACCGTTTTCCTCAGCATTTACTTCGTTCAATATTGGATTTGTGACGTTTAGAAATAAGAAAATAACAAATAATCTTACATATTTCATGTTTTTGGGACGTAAGGCATATTTAATTAAACCAGTGCATTACTGATTGCTTCATCTTTCAGAAATTTGCATTCGCCATGATAAATCATCAAGCCATAATGAAAGTGAGTCCTTAGAAATAAATTCTTTCGAAGTGGCTGCTGATAATATGCAGTCACAAGCGGCTGATGCTAAAGTAACTGATTCTAATAATGAAAGTCCATTTCCTAAAGATATAGCCAAAGCCGCTGCTGCTGCATCATGGAGGCCAATTTGTTGTTCTGGTGAACTTGCATTACAAGGGTAATAAATAACTTCGTCATTATTTGTATAAAGAGTCATGCCTTCTATACCGCCAAGTACTAAAAGAGACCCCCAACCGTAATTATCAATGAGATAGCTGGCTGTTTCTTTACTATCAACTAGGTCTAAACGACGTTGTAATAATGCTAAACCTCTTATCTCAAATAATACAATTGTTGCACTTCTACTTTTCTCAAGTCCAGTTAATTTTGGATCTACTATTATTGGAATTTTTTTCATTTTAGCTTTTTCAATAAGATCTAATGCCCCTTCTGTAGAAACTACGCCTTTATCATAATCTGAGATAACTAAAGCGTTACTGTTATCTAAGGATTTCATCGCTTTTGAAACTAATTCAGAACTAATGCTTGTAGATAAAGGAATTAATGACCCTCTGTCTGCCTGTAGAAGTATCTGACTATTTTTTAATAAACTTTCTCGACTACCATAAAATCTTATTTTAGTGAGAGTTTTATGATCATCAATAACTAAAATATTAGATACATTAACACCAGTCAAAGAAAGTTTTGTTAAGATAGAATTACCTTCTAAATCATTACCTACACATGAAAAAAAATCTAGTGATATTCCAAGAGAGTTCAAACTTAATGCTATATGAGCAGCAGCACCAGGAGACTCCTCTGAATCTGTTATCTTTAGGACTGGAACTGGCGCTGTAGACGTGAGATTATTTGCAAACCCATGATGATACCTATCTAACATAATATCTCCAATCAGTGTTACTCTGCATTTATTATTTTTATTTAATAAATTTCTTAATTTTTTAAGAGTTTTAGATTTTAAATCTTGCCTCGGGTCCATATCAATCAAACAGCCGTATGTGTCATTACGAATGATATTTTGGGGGACCGACGGTATGAAATCATAAACATATACGCGTAAACATGGAGACGGAGGGGAGAGGATGGGAATATCGAGGGACCGCTTCTAATAGATTGTGGCATAAATCAGCTTTGGGGAAAGTAATTTCTGAAGAAATTCTATACTTGACAGATGCAGAGGTTATTTTTTGTCATGAACATAGAAATATCCAATTACCAAATGAAGAATGGATAATAGAATGTATTAGTAGAAATCCTTCGATTCTAAATGAATACACAATTCTAGAGTCTTTAAGAAAACCCGGTAACAAAATAATGATTACTGAAAATGCTGATATTTTTAATTTTAAAGAAGAATACAATAGTTGGGGACTCAGATGGCCTTCTGATATTCATCCGAGAGATGGAGAACCAATTGCTGAAATTAGATGGTTTCATTCGTCAGAGAAAATTGATATAGAAGAAATATTCTCATGGGCATCTAATATAAGAGATAAGAATAGAATTGCTGAAATATTAATAATTGATAATGAATTATCCGTTGTTACTTACAGGATAGAAATAATTAATCCTAAAGGTAATTTGATTATTCCAACTTTGAAAGACTACAATGAAATAGAAGCAATTAAAGAAAAAATTAATCTTAATGATGATAATATATTTATTCCAAATAATATCGATTGGAAACATGAAAATATTGGAATTCCATACTCAAATGGAAGAATTTTAGATGGCGATACTAAAAGAATGATTAATAATATTACTAATCAAAAAGAAGATGAAATGGATATTTCAGAGAGAATCATATTTGATTTATTAGAAAAAGGCCTTCATCCAAGGCCAGGTTTCAAGTATGGATCTAAATGGAGATGTTATGAAAAGGGTATTGAAGAAGACCACGCGCCTTGGTTAGTTGTTCATCCTGATGATGGCCCTAAAGACTGGGAAGAGGCATGTTTAATCTCCAGATTATCGGCAGGAGTGAATAAAAAATGGTTATTTCCGATAATGAAAGATAAGTGGCATTATTTGTCAATAACCAGGCCGCCAGCAGATTCAAGGTGGAATAATCCTATCAGAAGGTGATTTACTTTTTGTGGAATTATTTCCTAATAGCGATAAAGCCGCTAAAATACAAATTAAAAATATTCCATTAGAAGGCTGTGAAATCCAAGGAAGAATACCGTCTCCTATAAACGGGGATTCACTTTGTAATACAATGGGGATTCTTTCTTCCATTGAATTAGAATCTGTAAGAATCAATTCTCCTTTTGCAATCATACCTTGTTTCAATAATCCATTTGGAGATACGGCAATAACTATCGAATCCCCGGGGTTAATGCTTCCTTGAGTTATGGGTGTACATATCCTACTTATAGCACCCGAGAATGAAATTGCATATATTCTCGAACCATTACCAATAAATTCAGGATTAAGAATTATTTCTGAATCTTCATCCCATGGAATAATTTTTTCTATTGTATCATTACTTATCTTATGGCCGACCTTAATCCAATCTAGGTCAATATCTATTAGGTTAGAATTTTTACATCCCATTAGTGCTCTTAAATGGCCCTGAGAGTTTGAAAATATGGAAGAATTCATAATTTCAATAATATTTTCACCTGGAATAATATCAATATATTTAATGATAGAATTCCCTTGTGAATTTAAATTTACATACAACTCGCATTCTTCTTCTGCATCTACAATTGCGTAGGATTTATCATCTGGTAACAATAGAATTGGCGTTCTCGGAGTAAGTATTTCTAAATTTTCAATGGGTTGGTTTTCAAATGAAATAGTAGCATCACTCCAAAAACCATCCTCGGAAATATTTGCATTTGTAACAGATGCAGTCCATGTTACTAATCGACCTCTATTATCTCTAATTTGGATGCCTTCATTTCCAAAAGAATCGCCAATATCATATAAATCTCCAACCTCTCCAGAATTTCTACCTCTAATTAATGCATCATTACCATCAGCTTCTATGATTTTTACCCAAGCTACTTCTGGATCAATATTCACAAGGTTATTATCTAAATTACCATTATTCTTATCTTGGTGCTCTACTAAAATACCTGAACCTGGAAGTTCAGAATCAAATCCACCTGAACGTAAGGAGATATGTATTTTCTCACTTGGTGCAATATCAATTGTAATTGAATCTCCTCCTGAAGATAATGGATGAATTAAATACGAATTAGTATCAGGAATAATTGTTAAAGATCTTTGAGAACCAATTAATTCTAGAGTAGATGCACTAGGTAATGATGGCACCATTCCATCACCATTCCAGTTACCACTTGCCATAATATCCCAATCACCAAGTCCGTTCCAATTAGAAGTAGGAGTATCACTGTGAACGTCATATAAATCGACCGCTCCCATTTGATGTAGCATTTCATGCATTAAAGTTCCTAAACCTGAAGATAATGAAACTAAAGTATAATGCTCAACTGACCACTCAGAAATTTCTATAGGTTCATCAAGTCCAGAAAAATGACTCCAAATAGATGATGATTGACCATTAGATTCTTGTGCAGCACCAGAATGTATAATTAGTAACCTATCTAAATTACCATCATTGTTTAAATCCCATTTAGATAAATCGATGTCCTCCAATAGATATGGAACAGAGCTATGAATTAGATCTTGTATTCCATTTTCAACACCTGCATCTCGTCCATCTTCGGAATCTTTTCCCCAAAATGAATCCGATTGTGGAGAGTCCCATGATTCTTCTATTATTGTAATATTTAATGAAGAGTTTTTATTTAAAGATTTGATATAGTTTTCAGCAGAGTAAGGGCCTTCAAATAATTTTTCTAATTCATTGTAGTCGAATGGTTTATTTGGAAATGATATCTTTAAAATTAGCCATTCTTCATTATCTTGTAAGTTTAATAATTCATAATTAGAATTGTGTGTATGATTTCTTTCTAACGCTTCATCAACATAATTAGGGTTACTAAAAGACATTAGCCCAACGAATAAGAGTAAAAGAGCCAATACTACTCTAACCTTGTTCATATACCATCGAGACATTATTGGGATTTTAATTAGATGTAAAGATGCATCCTAAGAATAAGAATCTTCTAATGAATTGAGTTTCCAAGAAATATCACCGGAGAATTCTGAATCAAGCCATTCTAACCCTTTTAAGTCACAATTATAATTATTTAGAGAATCTTGAAAAAAACTTGGTATTGGCTTTCCATCACATCCTGTAATAATAAGTGATGAGATATCGTAATTAACTACTAAATCTAATAAAGAATTTTGTTCTTGATGATATAGACACAAGGCATTACATTTTGGAATAGCAATTCCATTCTGTACAAAACTTTTGGGTATTTTTGGACAGACACCTTCGCAACTGCAATCAACTATTGCTATACGATTTGATTCACCACTACTGGAAATAATATTATCTACATTGAAAGAACGTAGGCCCAATGGCGACGTAGGCAATGTTCTGGAAACTATATCAGAAAGATAAATGATAAATAATGCAACGACTATACGGAGACCTTCGAATTCGTTTGGCAGAGAAAGGATAACCAGACTACTAGAAACAGTAACGATTTTTAATTTCATTGTTGAATTTTTACTATCAAATATTCCAATTAATCTAGCCAATCCCAGAGAAATAGTAGTTAAAGAAAAGAGTATAATAATCCATGATAATCCCAAAGTAAGTTTGAAAATGGCTGATGCATCATAATTTTTACCAACTCCTTCAACAGAGTTAAAACTATCAAAAGATGATAGAAAGTTAGGTAGAATAAATATCCACATAATTATTAGCATTAATGGAATTACAAATAAAGTAAATATTAATAAAACCGAAAACCACATCTTTTCCTTAGGCAATAATCCAATGCTAGTAAATTTAAGAAGTGAATAAGAAATAAAGGGCATTGTAGATATAATTCCCAATAAAAATGTCATAGACCATTGTATTTCTATCCAATCATATGGACCATAAATAGAGAGATTGAGAGGCGAATCTCCTAATGGAATATTATGCAACCATTTTGAAATTAAGTCTTCTATGAAAAATGACCATATAAAAGAAAAAAATAGGAATAATAGTATCTTACTTCTGATTATTTTAATCAAATCATTCATGTGTGATGTGAAAGGTGCAGATATATCATTGGAAACAGAAATGACCATATCACAAAATATCCTTAACTTTAGGTTCTCTGCGAGCGGCTAATATGGTTCTATAGACTCCATATGCAAACCATGCACTAATAAAATAGAAGCATCCAATAATAAATACCGTAAGATCTGTTACTTCAGCATCGGGACCAACAATAGAAGGAGGAGGAAACTGTATTACTGCATCATTTATTGTCCACCTATAGGCCATGATAAACGTAATTATTGAACCAAGAGATCTACGAATTGCTTGAGGAACGGCTAATTCTCTGGCCAAGTATTCAGGGCCTTCATCGTACCGTCTTTCTAAGATTTCCCTCTGAAATGCACCTCCTACTATTAATGCTACAAGACTGGTCCAGAAAAATAAGTTACCTTGTTTAAATATTTCAAGGGAAAGTTTGTTTTGGCGTTCTTGTTCTAATTGTTCTTCTGTGATTTCTAGAACAAATAGTGAGTCGTAATCACCTACTGATATTGTTCTGGTTTGTAATGTTGAATCTGATTCGGTAGTAGTAATTGTTCCTGGTTCGTTTATAGAAAAAGAGACCAGATTCCAATAGTCATTTTCGTCAGGTATACCACCTCCATCAACAGAATTACCCGCTAACCAAAAATTAACCTGACCAACATTTTCTGATGGTGCAGTCCATTTGAAATCCCAAACTCCATCTGAATCGGTTTCTGAATGAGATATATCATCTGGCCTATCTTCGGCCTGTCTAATATCTTGTTCGTCGCCCCATGAAAATTCACCAACTGCGTCTGAAGATAATAAAAATCCTGCTTTCACATTGCCGTCCCCACCAGATAACGTTAGAGAATCTGCAACTCTGATGGTCAAATTATATGTTTCTGATAAGTCATACATTATTGGAACTCCAGTTATCATTACCACTACTCTTGGAGATGATGCACCGTTATTATGACAGTTACAACCATATTTGACTGTTAATTCTTCATCTGAATTTAATGCAGAAGGACCTCCGCTTAAACCATATACCGGTATAATGAGCAATCCCATTACGATTAAAATAATACCAAAACGAGGAATTGTCTTATTCATGGGCATCACCTTGTTCATTATCGGGGGTGTGAGTCTCATAACCATTGCCCGTAAGTCTCCTCCTAAACCCTTAAAATTTATATTTCCTTAATTGCGGAATTTAAACTATTCATCATAACCTTTCCATCTCCAAATAACATCATTGTTTTATCTTCATAAAATAAATCATTATCTACTCCAGCATATCCTACTGATAAACTTCTTTTTATTATTACAACTGATCTTGCTTTATCTGCATCTATTATAGGCATACCCGCCAATGGACCTTCTCCACTTCTAGCTGCTGGATTACATGTATCATTAGCACCAATAATTACTGCCATATCGCATTCTGAAAATTCCTGGTTTATTTCTTCCATTTCAATAAGTTGTTCATATGGAACATTAGCCTCTGCAAGTAATACATTCATGTGACCTGGCATCCTTCCGGCCACAGGGTGTATAGCAAATTTAACTTCAGTATCAAATTTTTCTTTAAGTAAATCTGCAAACTCTTTGACCTGATGTTGGCATTGACTGACTGCCATACCATAGCCAGGGATTATAATGACTTTTTGTGCGCCATCTATCATCATAGCAACTTCTTCAGAGTCTGCACCAACTTTTGTCCTAGTTAGTACCTCCTTTTCTGAACTACCAAATGATTTGAATAGAACATCTATTAAAGATCTATTCATAGCTTTACACATTATAAAAGTAAGAATAAGTCCTGAGGCCCCTACAAGTGAGCCAGCTACTATCAATACACTATTTGATATAATGAAACCAGTGAATGCTGCGGCTATTCCCGAAAGAGAGTTCAGGAGAGAAACGACAACTGGCATGTCTGCACCTCCAATTGGGAGTACCAATAATAATCCCAAAATACACGATATTATGATAATTGCCCAGAGAAATGTTGCATTAGTAGGATCATTTAGTGAAAGATAAATGAGGACTAGGATACTGAAAAAGAAAATAATTTTTATGGAATTGAGCCAACTTGGACCCCATGTTGGGGTTCTGAACCATTTACCAAATACAGTAACTCCACCTTTAAGTTTGTACATTGCTAATATAGAACCTGTTAGTGTCATCCAACCCACAAGTGCAGAAAGTCCTGCTGCAATATATATGACAGTCAAATCCAAACCCGTAGGAACATTATTGGATTCGTAAATATATCTCCAACTTTCAGATAAGGCAACTAAAGCAGAGGCAGCACCTCCAAAACCATTGAATAATGCCACTAGCTCAGGCATTCCTGTCATTTCTACTCTTATTGCCATTATATAGCCAATTATTGAACCAATTAATAATCCAGAAATTATTAATTCCCAACCAATTATTCCTTCACCAACAAGATTCATTTCTAAAATGGTAGTAATAATTGCAACTGCCATACCAGAAGCACCTAGTAGATTGCCACGAGGTGCAGTTTTGGGGTGACCAAGATTTTTAAGTCCGAAAATAAATAAAGAAGCAGATAAAAGGTAGCCGAGTGAAATCCAATTTTCGAACATATTAGTTCCTCTTCTTTTTACCTGCAATCATATTTAACATTCTATTAGTAACTGCAAATCCGCCAATGACATTTATCATCGCTAGGACAATAGCAATAAAAGCTAAAATTCCAGACGTATTTGTTTCTAATCCATTAAATATTACATTAGCACCTATTAAAGCACCTACAACACTAATTCCAGAAATAGCATTTGCACCGCTCATGAGAGGCGTATGCAACATTGCAGGGACTTTAGTGATTAATTCGAAACCTAGGAATATTGCCAAAACAAACAATGTAATCGAACCAATTAATAATTCTGGAGTAATCATAGTATTCCACCTAATCTAGATTGTTTAGGATGAATATTACCATTTTGACAAATAAGAACCCCTCCCATGCCAGGAATATGAAAATCAGATCCTTCTGGGGCACCTACTAATATATCATCTTCTTCTGAAATAATAATTTCTCCATCTTTGAAAATTGAAGTTATGAAATTCGTAAGATTATTGGAATAAAGCATACTTGCTGAATTTGCAAGAGTGCCCGGTAAGTTAGAAGTACCAACTATCAAAACTCCATTATCTGTTTTGATAATTTTTCCTGCTTCAGTTATTTCACAGTTACCCCCCACATCAGCATTCATATCAACTATTACTGCACCAGATTTGAATTTAGATACAGCACTCTCGGGAATAGTAATTGGTGCAGGTCGACCAAAAATTCGTGCCGTGGTAATTATTATATCAGCATCGGAAGCTACGTTGCATACTTTATCATTTACTTTCTGGATAAATTCTGGAGTAAGTGGTTTTGCATATCCGGATTCATCTTCAAAATCATCCATCCCTTCTACTTCTATGAAGCGCCCCCCAACAGACTCTATTTGCTCAGCTGCAGATTTACGAACATCAGAAGCATAAACTACTGCCCCCAGTCTTTTTGCAGTTGCAATAGCTTGTAAACCTGCTACACCACTACCCATTATTACAACCTTAGCAGGCCTAATAGTTCCTGCAGATGTAGTCATCATAGGGATTCCTTTAGAAACATGAGCAGCCCCTAGTAATACCGCTTTATAACCTGCTAAATTATCTTGACTGGAGTTGACATCCATGGATTGTGCACGAGAAAGTCTACGTGGGATCATGTCCATGGAGAATAATGTAATTTTATTATCTAATGAAGAATTTATTTTCTCAGGATGTCTAAACGGATCAGCAATGCATGCTAATATCAATCCAGATCTAAGCTCATCTTTTTCTAGCATATTAATTGTGATTAAAATATCTGAAGCCAATACTTCAGTTCTTGAGCCTAATGTAGCGCCTGCATTAGAATATTCTATATCGGAATAATTTGCATTTATTCCTGCGCCCTTTTCAAAAATAACATTGAAACCAAATTTTATAAGTTTTTTAACTGAATTTGGAACAATTGCTACTCTGTTCTCTCCATCAGGTTCTATCAAAATTCCTAGTAGCATTTACAAAAACCTCGTATATTTAACTCACGGTGACTTAGTATGTCTTAATCGAAAAGAATACACTTATTGAAACCGTCGGCGAGCAGTTTTCAAACAAATTAAAGATTACATGAAAAGTATACGATATCCAATTAAGAAAACAACTACATCGCATATTGCATGAGATAGCCAACACACCCATATCGATTGATATTTCAAGTATAACCATGACCATATGGCAGCAGCAGATAAAAGGCCAAAAGAAGCGATAAATATTTGCCAAAATATGAAACCAAAAAAATATAATGCTAAGGCGTGATGAAGGGTAAATAAAAATGCTGAGAAGATAATTGCGTAGTAATCATTTCCGAATAAAATACTTGCCTTAGTAGTAATAAACCATCGAAAAACATATTCTTCTAAGAGACTATTAATGAAAATCCAATATAACATTCCAAAAATGTATAAATAAAAGTTAGAAAGACCTTTAGATTCTAAAATACCTTTCATTTCTTCCAAATTTATAGATTTTTCAAAAATTAACCATGTGATTATGATAATTATTGACATACCGACACCAGTTAAACTACCTACTTTTAATCCCTCAATAGTTGGTAATGCTCTTGAAAAAATATTTTTATCAACTTTTAGATACCAAATAGTAGGAACTATAAATATCCAAAACTTACAGATTATGAAAAAAATTTGAGAATGAAGTTCGTTATCTAAAATTTCAATTCCAAAAATAACAGAAATTGAGGGTACGAATGCTACTAGAAGAATAGCAATTAAAGAATTATTACGGGTATGGATATTTATTCGTATTGCTTTAAGTAATAAAATTTTTCTACTGCATCTATTTTTAATATTATATTACCAAAGGCTAAGTCCTATGTCTCAATCGTAGACTTTGAAATTACCATGGCGAGAGGATCGAGAAAAGTAGCAATAATTGGAGCAGGGAATGTTGGAGCAACTTGCGCATTTGTCCTAGCCGAAAGAAAAATTGGAAAAATAGTACTTTTAGATATATTTGAAGGATTTGCTAAAGGAAAAGCGCTCGACATGAGTCAAGGAGGTAAAATTCTAAATTACGATGGAAAGGTTACTGGAACAAAAGATTATGCTGATATAGAAGGTTCAGATGTCGTAATTGTTACATCTGGCTTTCCGAGACAACCTGGCATGAGTAGAGAAGATTTAATCGGTAAAAATGCTCAAATTGTCTCACAAGTCGGAGAGGGAATAAAAAAATATGCTCCCGATTCAATAATTATCATGGTTACCAATCCTCTTGATTTGATGACATATCATATGCAAAAAGTAACTGGATTCTCACACAATAGAGTAATCGGACAAGCTGGGATATTAGATTCTGCAAGAATGACGCATTTTGTAGCAGATGCAATAGGTTGTAGTAATGAAGATGTACAAGCAATGGTACTTGGAGGCCATGGAGATACTATGGTTCCACTTCCTAGATACACTACTGTCGGAGGAATTCCTATAACTCAATTACTTACACCAGAAGAAATAGAAGCGATAAGTACTAGAACGGCAAGTGGCGGCGGAGAAATAGTAAAATTATTAGAAAGAGGAAGTGCTTTTTATGCCCCTGGAAGCGCTGCTGCAATAATGGCTGAATCAGTACTCAATGACAGAAGAAGACTGCTGCCTTGCAGTGCATATCTAAATGGAGAATATGGCATGGAAGATGTTTACATAGGCGTACCAATTATATTAGGTAAAAATGGAGTTGAGGAAATTATTCAATTAGATTTAGAGGAAATAGAAATAAACAAATTACAACAATCTGGTTCATTCTATAAAGAACAACTAAAGAATATTTTAGATTATTAATTTTAGTGAGATATATGGAAATAAAAAAATATCTATATCTAGAACATGATGGTAAAATATTGTTAGTTGATAACTATGGTGAGGGGCCTATAATTCCTAAAATGGGTAGAATAGAATATGAAAATAATAATGGTTTGTTAAGACTTCCAACTATTGAAGAAGTTCAAGAAATGGGAATTGAATGGAAATATTTGCGAACCAATAATCTCATATTTGAAGAAAAAAAATATAATGTTACTATAGGTGAACCAAATATAAGTTGGCCGGAAAATTGGGCATGGAAAGATGATGTAATTAGTGATAATAATGTAGATCCATTGGTAAGGGAATGCGTTTACAGGACGATTCATAGAATAGTCAGCAAGGTCATAATTATTAATGAAAAAAAACAAATACTAATGGCAAAGGTTTCAAGGGGATT
>MDSW01032554.1_pt1 | contig 14879 bp, 11 predicted proteins | sample 811171 | NCBI WGS metagenome assembly MDSW01 (sample SAMN05326641, study PRJNA326480) | marine metagenome | isolation source: seawater | place: Atlantic Ocean: North West | collected 2012 | reverse complement strand
GCCAGTTAATGACTGGCGAGGGTGACTTCAGGGATAGTGCCACAGAAAATAAACCGCCTTATCAAGGCAAGGGTGAAACGGCGTGGTAAGAGCACACCGGTTTTTTGGCAACAAAAAACGCATGGCAAACCCCACTGGGAGCAAGGCTAAATAGAGATGACACTGCATTATTTTGTGCTAAAAACAGTCTTCAGTTCGTCATCTGGGTTAGCTGCTTGATCTTAAATGTAAATTTAAGGCTAGATAAATGACTTCTTAAATGACAGAACCCGGCTTACAGACTGTCTGGCAATCCTTATTAAATCCTCCTAAAATGTTCCTCATTTGTACCTATTGGCAAAAATTTAGTTTTAAATATCAAAACTAATATATTGACTGGTATAAATAAAACCCATACTATCCCATAAAATCCCAATTAGGAGGTTATTGTGGAATTTTTAAAAAGAGGGTTTCAATCTGTGAGTTTATTTAAGGGTCCTCTTTTTGTGCATGAATTAAAAAACTATGTTTTTATCAAGTTACGAAAACAAACTAGACAAAAAAGGGAGGGTTTCAGTGCCTGCAACTTTTAGATCACATTTAAACTCTCTGGGTTACAATGGATTTATTAGCTATCCTTCTTTTAACCACTCAGCTTTAGAGGGATGCTCTCAAGATAGAATAGAAAAACTTTCAAAGACAATTGATATTTTAAATCCTTTTGAGGACAAAAGAGATTATTTTGCTACTTCAATACTTTCAGAAAGTATTAGCCTTCAATTTGATAGCGAGGGCAGAGTTTCGTTTCCTGAAAAATTATTAAATCACGCAAAAATAAAAAATAATATTTTATTTGTAGGATTAGGAGCAACTTTTCAAATATGGCAACCAAAGCTTTTTGAAAAATTTAAGATTTTAGCGCAAAAAAAAGCATATGAAAATAGGTCTGATCTAAAATGGAAAAATAAACAACAAAACGAGGAGGAAGTATGACTATTAATATAGGAGGTGGAGAACTTAAAGAGCTAAAACCAAGGATATTGGTTTTAGGAGTTGGCGGAGCAGGAGGTAATGCAATTAATGCGATGATTGAAGCTGGCTTACAAGGAGTCGAATTTGTTGCAGTTAATACTGATGCACAAGATCTAAAAATGAACAAAGCAGATGCAAAAATTCAGATTGGGATGAATTTAACAAAAGGTTTAGGAGCAGGAGCAAAAAATGATATTGGTCAAGCGGCGGCTGATGAATCTCTAAATGAAATAGTTAGTTATATTCAAGGGAGTAATATGATATTTATTACTGCCGGAATGGGCGGTGGTACTGGTACTGGCGCTTCACATGTTATTGCTAGAGCTGCAAAAGAATTAAATATTTTAACTGTTGGAGTAATCACTCTTCCTTTTTCTTACGAAGGTCCAAAAAGAATGAGGAGAGCCTTGGAGGGTTGGGAGTTATTAAAAAAGCATCTCGACACTTCAATTGTTGTTCCAAACCAAAACCTTTTTAAAATCGCAAGCGAGACAACAGGTTTTAAACAGTCTTTCACATTGTCAAATGATGTTCTTAAACAAGGAGTTCAAAGTGTTACCGATCTAATGGTTAGACCAGGACTCATTAATTTAGATTTTGCTGACGTAGAAACTGTGATGAGTTCAATGGGAAAAGCAATGATGGGAACCGGAGAGGCTGAAGGAGAAAATAGAGCTCTAGCAGCAACTGAAATAGCATTAAATAATCCTTTGATAGATGATTATTCATTAAAAGGTGCTAAAGGATTATTAGTAAATATTACTGGAGGAGAAGACCTCACTCTTTTTGAAGTTGATCAGGCAGTAAATAAAATTAGAGCAGAGGTAGATCCAGAAGCAGAACTCATATTTGGTTCGATTGAAGATGAAAGTCTTAAAGGAAAAATTAGAGTTTCAATAGTAGCAACTGCTTTAGACGGACATACACCAGAGTCAAAAAAGGTATTTAATATGGTTGACAGGATACACAATAGAAACCCAGGTTATTCTGAAGGTTTATTTCCAAAAAATACTCATTTGGAAAACAATACTTTAAACTCTATAGATGGAGCTACTGCATTAAAACTTGATGAACCTTTAGAAGAAGAAAATAACGTTCAAAGTTCTATTTCTGTTACACCTGAAAACGTTATTAATGAGGAAGCAGCCACAGGAATTTCGATTGAAAATGCCTCATATATTGAAAATAGTTCTGACTTAGATGTTAAAGAAGAGAGTAATAAAATTAATACTACTGAGGAAGAATATACCCCGCAGTTATTTTCTAACGATACTGAAACCAAGAATGATGAAAGTGATTTAAAAGAAAGCGAGAATGAAAATATTTTACAAGATGAGCAGTTATTTAATCAAGATTTAAATAATAGCGAAGAAGATGATTTTGAAATTCCTGCTTTTTTAAGAAGACAAAAATTTTAATGAGAGTTTTTAAAAATAATGAATGTTCCTCACTCATCACTGGAATCCCCTCATTTTCCAGTGATGTTGGAAGAGATAATTAAGGTTTGTTCTCCAGATAAAGGTGGAAATTTTGTTGATTGTACTTTTGGAGGCGGAGGATATTCTCAAGCACTACTCAAATTTCCAAACACAAAAGTTGTTGCTTTAGACAGAGACATTTCAGTTTTAGAAAAAGCAAAAAAAATTGCGGAGAAAAATTCAAAACGTTTCCTTTTTTATAATGAGAAGTTTAGCAATCTGGACAAAGTATTAGATAAAAATTTTAAAGCAGACGCGATCATATTTGATTTAGGAATATCTTCTTTACAACTAATGGACTTAAGTAGAGGTTTTTCATTTAAATCTAAAGAAAAAATTGACATGAACATGGGTCTTTCATCAATTTCTGCTGAATATATTTTAAATAATTATGATGAAAATCAATTAAAAATGATTATTAAAATATTTGGAGATGAAAAAGAGGCTTCAAAAATTGTAAAAAATATCTTAAAAGCAAGAAAAATCAAAAAAATTTCAAAAGTTTCAGAATTAGTTCAAATCATAGAAAAAAGTAAAAAAAAAAATTTTTCAAAAAAAATTAATGTGTGCACAAAAACGTTTCAAGCTTTAAGAATTTTTGTTAACAAAGAAACAACTGAATTAGTTGAGGGAATTATAAAAGCTACAAAGCTAATCAAATATGGAGGTAAAATTATTGTTATTACTTTTCATTCTATAGAAGATAAAATTGTTAAATTTTACTTTAAAAATTATTCTGAAAATATTTCTAGACCTTCAAGGTATATTCCTGAGGATAAAAAAAAGAATATTGTTTTATTTAGAAAATATAAGAACGAATTTCTCAAACCTTCAAAAGATGAAATAGCAAATAATCCACCATCAAGATCTGCTAAACTAAGATTTGTAATAAGAAGCAAAGAAAAATTTATATATCCCGAATTATTTAAAATTAAATTTAAGAAATATTTAGATTTGGAAAGTATTAATGTTTAACAAAAAATTATTCATATCTCTTGTGGTCTTCTCAGGGTTGATGTTTTTTGCTTCAATAATTAAGAACGAAACAAGACTTATTGAAAAAAATATCGCAAAATATAAAAAAAACATAAGCAAATTAGAAAACAAACTTCATGAAGCAGAGCTAGATTATCATTATCTTTCTTCACCGGCTATTTTATCAAATAATATTAAAGAATTTATAGATGAAGATTATTCAAGTATAAAACACTCTTCAATATATTTTAGCTTGGAACAATTTCTAAGCGAAAAAACCAAAACAACTCAATCTATTTTTAATGAAAAGAAAAAAAACTAAAAAAATATTATCAAATAAAAACCAAAAAAGTTTTTATTTTGAAGATTATATTGAAACCAACATAAAACAAAAAAATTTATCAAAAGAATTTATATCTGAAGACCGTATATATATTTTATTTTTTATATTTTTTTGTTTGATATCCATATTTGTAATTAAAATAACATTTGTTTCAATACAAAGTCCTGAACTTTTTTCAAATAAAAAAAATGATCTAAATTTTTTGCCTCTTAGAAGAGATATAGTAGATAGAAATGGGGAAATAATCTCTAGAAATATAAAGTCTTACCATGCAGCAATTAGACCTTCATTAATAAAAGACAAAAAAAAATTTTTAATAAATATTAGATTAAATTTTCCAGAAATACCTCAAGAAAGATTAAAAAAAAAGTTATTGAAAAATAAATATTTTTACTTAAAAAAAAGATTGACCGAAGACGAAAAAAATAAACTTTGGGCACTTGGGGAGAAAGGAATTATTTTTGAACCAACTCAGTCAAGAATTTACCCTCATGCAGAACTTTATAGCCACATTTTAGGACAAATTGATGATGATAATTATGGAATTTCTGGTGTAGAGAGATTTTATGATAAAAATTTAAAAAATTTAAAAAAAATAAACGAACCCTTAAAATTAACTCTTGATACAAATATTCAATATCTAATTAAAAATGAATTAGAAAAATCAATAGAGGATTTCAAAGCAATTGGTGCAGCAGGTCTTTTAATGGACATAAAAACAGGTGAAGTTCTATCTCTGGTATCTCTACCAGATTATAATATTAATCTACGAGATAACATAAGTAGTTCAAATTATACTAACAAAATCACCAAAGGAGTTTTTGAATTGGGCTCAATATTTAAAACATTCACTATTGCGCTAGCATTAGAAAAAAAATTGCTCACCCCAGATACAGTGATTGAAAATATTCCAAATAAAATTAAATGCTCCAAATACACAATCTCAGAACATGACAAACTTCCTAGTAATCTTTCGGTAAAAGAAATTTTAATAAGGTCATCGAATATAGGTTCAGTATTAATTGCACAAAAAATAGGTGAAGAAAGTTACAAAAATTTTCTTAAAGAACTTAAGCTATTGGAAACACCAAAGTTTGAACTAGAAGAAGTTGGAACTCCCATAAATTTTAGATGGGATAAATGTAAACTAGAAACAGTTTCTTATGGTCATGGTATTACAACAACTCCGCTCCAAGCAGCATCTGCTTATGCAACCATATCAAATGGAGGAAATCTTATTCAACCAACTTTATATTTAGATAGATTAAAAGACTCAGATATTAAAAAAATTATTTCAAATCAAACTAGTGAACAATTAAATAAAATTCTTAGAGAAGTAGTAACAAATAAAAATGGAACTGCTAGTTTAGCTGATGTGTTTGGATTTCAAGTGGGAGGCAAAACCGGTACTGCAAAAAAGAATTTTTATGGAGAATATTCTGACAAAAAACTAAATACTTTTATATCACTTTTTCCTATGAATAATCCAAAACACGTTCTTTTAGTCTTGCTTGATGAACCAAAACCAGCTCCAAATATAGTATATAATTATAGAGGGCAAAAAATTTCTACAAAAAGAAACGAATCTGGCTGGAATTCAGTTTATGTTGCAGGCAAAATAATAGAAAAAATTGGACCTATTTTAGCCATAAATAACAACGAGGTTTACAACAACCATGTTGTTGAAAAATTTAATTAAAAATATTCCTGCTAATATCGATAATATTGAAATTAGTAATTTAGCATCTGATAGTAGAAAAGTTAAAAAAGGTTGTTTGTTTTTTGCTCTAAAAGGTAGCAAAATTGATGGGAAAAAATTTATATCTCAAGCTATAAAAAAAGGAGCTAAAGCAATAGTCTGTTCAGGAAAAATAAAATTAAATCAAAAAAAAATTCCAATTATTAAAGTTAAGAATGCAACAGAAAGCCTGGGCTATGCTTGCGCAAAATTTTTTGACAAAAAACCAAAGAATATTATAGCTGTAACTGGAACAAACGGAAAAAGCTCTGTAGCTGAATTTTATTATCAAATATTAAAAAAAAATAATTATTTAGTTGCGTCGCTTGGAACATTGGGTATTAAATTTAAAGAAAAAATCAAAAGTACAAATCTTACAAGTTTAGACACTATTTCACTTCATAAAGAGCTATTTATATTAAAAAAATTAGGAGTCAACAATGTTATCATGGAAGCTTCTAGCCATGGTTTAGCCCAAGGACGGATGAACGGTATAGATTTTAAAATAGGAATTTTTACAAATTTTAGCCAAGATCACCTTGATTATCATAAAAATATGAAAAATTATTTTAGTTCAAAAATGATTTTATTCTCAAAACTTTTAAAAAAAAAGAAAATAATAATTACTGATAAGGAGATAAAAGAATTTCATAAATTGAAAAAAATTGCTAAAAGAAAAAAATTAATTTTAAAAACTATCAATGAAAAAAATTTTATTGACCTAAAAAAATTTTCGTTAATTGGAAAATTTCAGTCAAAAAACTTATCTATGGCTTCGGTCGCTGCTAAAATATCTGGTTTAAGCATAAAAAGAATAAACTCAGTATTAAGTGATATAAAAAGTGTAAATGGCAGATTAGAATTAACAAGAATTTTGCCTAATAAGGCAAAAATTTTTATTGACTACGCACATACACCACATGCACTTGAAACTGCACTACAATCTTTAAAGGATCATTTTAAAAATAATATTTCATTAGTTTTTGGCTGTGGTGGAGAACGTGATAAGAAAAAAAGAAAAATAATGGCTAAAGTAGCTAGCAAATTTTGTAAAAAAATTTATGTAACTGATGACAACCCAAGAAATGAAAGTCCAAAAAAGATAAGAAAAATGATAATTAGAGAATTAAAAAGAGGAACTTATAAAGAAATTGGCAACAGATCTAATGCTATAAAATTGGCTATTTATAATTCTGATCCTTTTGAGATTATACTAGTAGCTGGCAAAGGTCATGAAACTAATCAAGATTATGGAAAGAAAATAATAACAATTTCAGATAAATCTATAATAAAAAAAATATCCTTAAATAAAAAAAATAATATTAACAATTTTAACTCTTCATTAATAAGAAAAGTTACTAAGAAAAATAAAACATTCAAATTTAAAGGTGTTTCAATTAACTCAAAAGACATAAAAAAAGGGAATCTATTTATTGCCATTAAAGGAAAAAATAAAGATGGTCACAATTATGTAAAAGAAGCTTTAAAAAAAAGAGCCAATTATTGTGTTATTTCTAAAAATATAAAAACTTTAAATAATAAAAGATTTATTAAATGTTCAAATACAAAAGCTTTTTTGAATAAGTTAGCTTTACAAAAAAGATATTTAACAAAAGCGATTATTATTGGCGTGACTGGAAGTTCAGGCAAAACAACTTTAAAAACTCTTTTAGGTCAAACTTTAAATAATTTTGGTGATACATATTTTTCTCCAAAATCTTATAACAATCATTTTGGAGTTCCATTAAGCTTATCTAACATAGAACAGAATCATGAATACGGTGTTTTTGAAATTGGAATGAGTAAATCTGGCGAGATAAATAGGTTATCAAAATTAGTTAAGCCGAATATTGGCATTATAACGAATGTTGCCCAAGCACATATCGAAAATTTTAAAAATATTAAAGGAATCGCCAAAGCCAAAAGTGAAATCATAAATAACATAAATCCTGGAGGTACGATAATTCTAAATCGTGATGATAGTTTTTTTCAATATTTTAAAAATATATCAAAAAAAAGAGATTTAAAAATCTTATCTTTTGGCAAATCAGCTGACTCAGATATTTGTTTGATTAGTAATGATAAAAATATTCTTAAGGTAAAAGCTTTTAATGAAACTTTAATTTTAAAAACAAAAAATAACAATATTACGAATATATATAATATTCTATCTTGTATAGCAGTTATAAAAATACTTAATTTAGATTTTAAGAAAGTGAAAAAAATCTTCGAAACTTTTTTTTCTTTATCAGGAAGAGGTAAAATACATAATGTAAAAAGGTACAAAACTCAATTTAAGCTTATAGATGAAAGTTACAATGCCAATCCTCTTTCCGTAAAAAATGCAATTATAAATCTTTCAAATATTAAGGCAAAAAATTGTAAAAAGTACATATTGCTAGGAGATATGCTCGAATTAGGCAGTAAGTCAGATTTTTACCATAAAAATTTGTCAAAAATTATTAACAATACCGATATAGACAAAGTATTTGTTTATGGAGACAAAATTTTAAAGACTTATAAATATACATTAAAAAATAAACAGGGAAATGTTTTGCAATATAAAAATGATTTTGATGAGATATTTTCTAGTATAATAAGGAAGAATGATTATTTGATGATCAAAGGTTCTAATGCCACAGGTTTAAGTAAACTGTCTAAGTTGATTATTAAAGGAACAAGCCATGCTATATAGTTTTTTAACCTCACTTGTAGATAATTTTTCATTTTTAAATGTTTTTAAATATCTTACATTTAGAACAGGTCTTTCGGTAATTACATCCTTAACTATAGTTTTTTTAATTGGAGGACCATTAATAAAAATATTTTCTAGAAATCAAATTACTGGACCAATAAGACAGGATGGTCCAATTGATCATATTATAAAAAAAACTGGCACACCCACAATGGGAGGACTTATTATAATTATAGGAATAATCTCAAGTACAATATTGTGGGCTGATTTGAAAAATATTTTTATTTGGACTTTAATTTTTGTTTCCCTAAGCTTAGGAATTTTAGGATTTATTGATGATTTGTTAAAAATTAAATATGAAAATTCAAGAGGATTAAATTCTAAATTGAAGTTTTTAGGACAATTTGTAATAGCGTGCGTTGCAATGTTCATTCTAATCAATTATTCAAATCATGAGTACTTATTCGATTTATATTTTCCTTTCTTTAAAAATCTTATCTTACATATGGGTTTATTTTTCGTTCCTTTTGCAATTTTTATAATAATCGGATCTTCAAATGCAGTAAATCTTACGGACGGTCTTGATGGCTTAGCCACAGTTCCAGTTATGCTAGTCGCACTTTCTTTTACTTTAATTTGTTATGTAGTTGGAAACACAATATTTTCAGAGTATCTACAAATACAATATATTCAAGACGTAGGAGAACTCTCAATTTTTTGTGGCTCTATTGTTGGATCGTGCTTAGGTTTTCTTTGGTATAATGCACCTCCCGCTAAAATATTTATGGGAGATACAGGTTCTTTATCATTAGGTGGATCATTAGCAGCTGTAGCAATTATAGTTAAACATGAAATAGTTTTGGCAATAGTAGGTGGCTTGTTTGTGTTAGAAACTGTTTCAGTAATAATTCAAGTCATTTCTTTTAAACTTACAGGCAAAAGGGTTTTTATGATGGCTCCAATTCATCACCATTTTGAAAAAAAAGGTTGGGCAGAGTCAACAATAGTAATCAGGTTTTGGATAATTGCGATAATTTTAGCCTTAGTAGGTTTAGCCACACTAAAATTGCGTTAATGAATGATTTTACCAAAAAAGCAAAATAAAATAAAATTTGCAATATATGGGCTAGGTGTCACTGGCGCTTCAGTAATAAATTATTTAAAAAAACTAAATTTTAAAAATCTCTTTGTTTGGGATGACAGAAGAAAAAATAGACTAAAGTTTAAAACAAAAATGAGTTTGAAGGAATTTAGAAAAAAACTGAATGAAGTTGATTACATCGTGATGAGTCCAGGAATAAGTCTTAATAAAACTAAGCTAAAAAAACAACTTTTAAAGAATAAAAAAAAAATAATAACAGATTTAGATTTACTTTATTTAAATAATCCTAATTTGAAATCAATAGTAGTTACTGGCACTAATGGAAAATCAACAACATGTAAAATTATAGAACATTTATTAAAAAAAAAATTCAACATTCAGTTAGGTGGAAATATTGGCAAACCAGTTTTAAATTTAAAGGATAGAAAAAAAACTTTTTTTGTTATTGAAGCATCCTCTTTTCAATTAGCTTATTCTAAATTTATAAAGCCAAAATATGCTTTGATATTAAATATAACTAGAGACCACTTAGACTGGCATGGAAATATGAATAAATATGTCAACTCAAAGTTTAAAATTTTTTCACTTCAAACAAAAAAAGATTATGCTTTTTTAAATAATAATAAACTAATAAATAAATTTCACGCCAAAAATAATTCTGGAAAAATTATATCAGTGTCTAGTAAATTTTATAAAAAAATATCAAATAAAGTTGATAATACTTACTTAAGATCAAAATCAAACATTGAAAATATGTCTTTTGTTTATAGCCTTTCTAAAGTTCTAAAAATAAAAGATAGTTATTTTATAAAATCTCTAAAAAGCTTTAAAGGACTTCCTCATAGAAATGAAATGTTTTATAAAAAAAATAATTTAAAAATAGTAAATGACTCAAAAGCAACTAGCTTTGAGGCTAGTAAATATGCAATTAAAGAAAATAGTAATATTTTTTGGATTGTTGGAGGATTACCAAAATTAGGAGATAAATTTAATTTAAAAAATTTAAAAAGAAATATTATTAAGTCGTATATTATCGGTAAAAATACTAATTATTTTAAAAAGCAATTAAAAGGACAAGTAATATTTCAATCTTCAAAAACAATTAAAAATGCTTTAATTTCAATTTTCAAAGAAATTAAAAAAAGTCCAAAAAAAAATTATACTGTTTTATTTAGTCCTGCGAGTGCTTCCTATGATCAATATAGAAATTTTGAAGAAAGAGGAAACAATTTTAAAAAGTTTGTAAAACTATATGCAAGTAAATTTATTTAAAGATAGGCTAAACAGTTACTGGAGAAATATCGATAAAAGAATACTATTTAGTTTTATTGTATTATTTTTTTTAGGTCTTTTTTTTTCTTTTTCTTCAACTTCCTCACTTGCTGGTGAGAGACTAAATAAAACTTATTATTTCTTTTTTTATAAACATTTAATTTTTGTTTTTTTGTCCCTATTTATAATGTTTTTTTTATCTATAATTGAAATTAATTTTTTAAAAAAAACTCTAATTCCAATTTTCATAATTTTCCTAATTTTATTAGCACTTGTGCCATTTATTGGGATAGAAGTTAAAGGATCCAAACGCTGGTTAGATCTTTACTTTTTCCGATTTCAACCAATAGAATTTATTAAGCCTTTCTTTATTTTGATAACTGCAAAAGTTTTAACAATGGATAGTTCTAGGACCTCAAACACATCCTATTTTTTCAGTTTTTTATTATTGTTATCAATTATTATATTATTAATTAATCAGCCAGATTTAGGACAATCAATTCTTTTAACATGTACCTGGATTTCAATTGTTTTTATTTCAGGTATTAATATTATTTATATAATTTGTTTTTTTGGTCTAACTATAGCCGCTCTGGCTTCTTTACTTTTGTTATTTCCAGAAAAGTTTGGATATATTATTCAACGTTTAATGACTTTTTTTGATCCATCTAAAGGTGACAATTTTCAATCTCAAAAAGCCTTAGATGCAATTAAACAAGGTGGTTTAAAAGGGCAAGGAATGGGTGAAGGAATTTTAAAAGATAGTGTTCCAGAAGCCCATACGGATTATATTATTGCAGTTATAACAGAAGAATTTGGTTCAATAATCTCGATATTTTTAATTTTAATTTTTTTATATATTTCTTTTCGAATTGTAAAAATAACTGTACTTGAGTCGGATAGAAATTTAAAAATTTCACTTTGCGGTCTTTCATCTTTGTTGATTTTTCAGACTTTTATACATATCGGAGTTAACACAAGCTTACTACCAACAACTGGTATGACCCTACCATTTTTAAGTTACGGAGGATCATCATTGTTTGGAAGTTCAATTTTAGCAGGAGTTATATTAAATTATACAAAAAATAGATTTGATAAAAATGAAATCATTTAAGAAAATATTAATTGCTACAGGAGGAACAGGAGGACATGTTTTCCCTGCTTATGGTTTAGCTGAATATTTAAAAAAAAAAGAATTTTATGTAGAAGTTTTGACTGACAAAAGAGGCTTAAAATTTATTAAAAATTTTAAAGATCTAAAATTAAAAATTATAAGTTCAGAGACAATTTTTAAAAAAAATCCGTTAGCTGTGATATTATCTTTTTTTAAAATTATTACTGCTTTTTTCCAATCTATTTTAATTTTATTTAAACTTAAACCGGCAATTGTTTTTGGTATGGGTGGATATTCTTCTTTTCCAGTTTGTATTGCTGCAAAAATTTTAAGAATACCTTTCATAATTTATGAGAATAATCTTGTTTTAGGCAGAAGTAACAAATTTTTACTTCCTTTTGCTAGTAAAATTCTTGTAGCATATTCGGACCTTGAGGGATTAAAAAAAAAGTATGAATTTAAAAAATTTGAAACAGGAAATATATTAAGAGAAGAAATAATTAATTTTAATTTAGAAAAAAGTTCAAAAGATAAAAGTAATATTAGTATTTTAATTTTAGGAGGTAGCCAAGCTGCTAAAATGTTTGGTGAAATTTTACCTCAAGTTTTTTTAAAATGTAAAAAAAATAATATCAATTTAAAAATATTTCAACAGTGTTTATCCAGTCAAAATGATTTTTTAAAAAAGCAATATAATTCATCAAATATTTATTTTGAACTTTTCAATTTTACAAATAACATTTTAGATTATTTTTCAAAAGTTGATTTAGCAATTACCAGAGCTGGTTCATCAATGACAGCTGAACTTATAAATTGCAGAATACCATTTATATCTGTCCCATTCCCCCATGCAATTGATGACCATCAGTTAAAAAATGCTAAATATTTTGAGACTAAAGGTTATAATTTTTTAGTTGAAGAAAAAGAAATTGATAAAAAGTTATTTCATTTGATTAAATCGATTCATGAAGATAAAGATTTGTTAACACTCATGAAAAGTAAACAAAAAAGTCACTCCGATAAAAGAGTTTTTGAAAAAGTTTTAAAGGAAATACAGGAATTTATAAATGACTAAAATTGATATCGGGAAGAAAGAAAAAATCCATTTTGTAGGTATCGGTGGTATTGGAATGAGCGGTCTTGCTCAAATAATGAAAGTGATGGGCTTTAACATTCAAGGCAGTGATTTGAGCAAAAACAAGAACATTGAAAATTGTAGGAAAAGTGGAATAAAGATTTTTATTGGACATTCAAAAAAAAATATATCCAAAGCAACTATTGTCGTTAAATCAACTGCAATCACAAAATACAATATTGAATTAGTTGAAGCTAGAAAAAAGAAAATACCAATTTATGAAAGAGCAGAAATGCTTTCTAATATAGTTGCGTTAAAAAAAAATATTATTATTACAGGATCGCACGGAAAAACTACCACAACCTCATTGGTTGCAAAAATTTTATCTGATGCAAAACTAGATCCAACAATTATTAATGGAGGAGTAATTAATTCTATAAAAAGCAACGCTAAATTTGGAAAAGGAAAGTGGGCTGTTTTAGAAGCAGATGAGTCAGATGGAAGTTTTTTAAAATTACCCATTGATTATTCTATAGTGACTAATATTGATTATGAACATTTAGACTATTATAAAAATTATCAAAATCTCAAAAGAGCATTTATAAAATTTATTAATAAAACTCCTCCGATAGGCAAGGCTATAGTTTGTGCTGACGATCTTGACCTAAAAAAAATTTTAAAGGAAGTTAAAAAAAAAAATTATTTTACCTATGGATTCAATAGCAAATCAAATTACCAAGTTTTAAATCCAAAATATAATTTAAAAGAGTCCAAATTTGATTTAAAGATTCAAAGTCTTGGAGAAAAAAAAATATTAATTAAAGATATATTTATAAGTTTAATAGGTAGACATAATATTTTAAATGCCACAGCTGCTTTTGCGATATGTCTTAATTTAGGCATCAATATAAAAACTATTAAAAGATCATTAAAAAGTTTTTCTGGAGTTCAAAGAAGGCTAACTAAGATTTTTGAAAAAAATAAATGTGAATTTTATGATGACTATGCACACCACCCAACCGAAATTAAATCTGTGTTAAATGGTTTAAGAGAGGTGTATAAAAAAAGAAAGCTGATCTCAGTTTTTCAACCTCACAGATACTCGAGAGTCAACAATTTAAAAAAAGAATTTGCCTCTAGTTTTATACTTTCTGATTTAGTACTTTTATGTCCAATTTATTCTGCGGGTGAAAAAAAAGATAAATTATATAATCAAAATAATTTTGCGAAGTTAATAAATAAATATTCTAAAGTTCAAGTAGTAAATATTCAAAACGAAGTAGAAATGAAAAACTACTTTAAAAAAAATTTAATCAAAGATGAAATTATTATCGGAATGGGCGCAGGATCTATCTCAAAATGGATAAGAAATTTGGAAAATAAATTATGAGTATACAAATAGAAGAATTGAAAAAAAACTTTGGAAAAAAGTTGTTAGTTAAAGAAAAACTATCAAAGTTTAGCTGGTTTAATTTAGGCGGACCAGCTGAAATTTTTTTCAAACCAGCAAATTATAATGAATTAGCTTCATTTTTAAAAACTTATCAAGAAAATAAAAAAATTAATATAATTGGAGCAGGTTCAAACACATTGATTAGGGATGGTGGAATTGATGGGATAACAATAAAACTAAGCTCAGAATTTTCTTTTATTAAATTATTGAATGATAATATTATTGAAGTTGGAGCCGCTACTTTGGATAGAAAATTATCAGATTTTGCAACAAAAAATTCATTAGCAGGTTTTGAATTTTTATCATGTATTCCAGGCTCAATAGGTGGTGGCATTAAAATGAACAGCGGTTGCTATGGTGAGGAAATATCTAAAATTTTAATTTCATTAAAAGCAATAGATAGAAAAGGCAAAATCAAAGAGATAAAAAGAGATGAAATTAAATTCTCTTACAGAAGTTGTAATTTGCCCGATGAATTGATTATTTTAAGTGCAAAATTTAAAGGAGATTTTAAAGATAAATCAAATATAGAAAAAAAACAGCTAGAATTAATTAAAAGAAAAAAAGAAACTCAGCCTAGTCAAGTGAAGACTTGTGGCAGTACTTTTAAAAATCCTGAAAAT
>MDSW01113145.1_pt1 | contig 14882 bp, 10 predicted proteins | sample 811171 | NCBI WGS metagenome assembly MDSW01 (sample SAMN05326641, study PRJNA326480) | marine metagenome | isolation source: seawater | place: Atlantic Ocean: North West | collected 2012 | reverse complement strand
GATACAGGATTCGAACCCGTGTTCTCGGATTAGAAATCCAAGGTGATATCCAAGCTACACTAATCGCCCGTAATTGCGCGTGAACGTGGGACCTTCATCAACTTCACCTGAAGGGACGTGCGCACTTTGGACATCGTGAAGGGGCTCTAACAGTGGTTCTATCCCAAACAAACCCACAGTGAGAACAAGTCCAATCTTTGACTTCTTGCTGACCGAGGGCCTGATCACGAATCTCGCGTAACAATGCACTTTCTGACAATTTAGGACTAGGCGCAATTTCGTTGACCAACTCGGTATGTTTGACATTGTGTTCTGTCAGTCCGGCTGCATGGAGCAACTCGTGGACCAAGGTGTGAGCAAAGAGCATTGTATCTTCTGCAAGAATCGGGTGGATTCCAATGGTGATAGGACCAGGAGGTAGGCGTTGGCGCTTACGCATTTCCAACTCATGTGGTGGAATTTCAAAACAAGTATTGCCCAAACGGTCAGCTTCAATTTCCAGCCACTCCACGCGCACGCGAGAGAGATGGCGCACGAAGGGTGCTTCCTGTTCATCCAACTTTGCAGAGATATGCCCCAACATCCCGTCAGGGATTTCCGGCGGGGTTTTCGGAACTTTTCTGGCCCGAGCTGTGGCTGATACAAATCGAGTCAGCCGGCTGCGAACCGTGTCGTCGCCCATGGCTGCGTGAGCAGACGAAGAGGCTTAAATGAACGGGGGGGCTCGCCGAGCTACAACAAGCCTGACTTGGTTGTAAATGGGCGCTTAGATCAGCTGGAAGATCGCTTGAGTGGCACTCAAGAGGCCGGGGGTTCAAATCCCCCAGCGTCCACTATCTGAGAATCAAATTCACACGCATCATTCTTCCGCATACATCATGTAGGGACTAGTATCGGGCAGAGGCATGAGTCCCTACTGGGTCATGATGGGACTCATTTTTTTCTTGACCCCAATCATATGCTGGTTGTTTTCTCGAAACCACAAAGAAAGTCGTATCCCATTGAAGCGTACGTTCGCTGAAATGTGGGAGAAAAAGTACTACCTTCACGTAGCAGGTTATCTTGCAATTTTCATTTGGAAGAAGGTCACTGATGGGCTAAATGAACCCATCAAAACATCGACGGGACACTACACTGATTGGGTCCATGGACTTGAGGGAGAATTGGTTTTATGGGTACAAAACACCTTCCAAAACGTCGTATTTACGGATATTCTCAACTTCCATTACTTGTTCATCTACCTGTTTTTGATTTATGTCACTACAATTTACTACATGTATACGGGCGAGCGAGATTTGACCGACAAAGTCACACTGAACTATCTGCTCATCTATGCCCTAGCCGTACCGTATTATCTGTTCTTCAACGTGGAAGTCACCAGTTCATACATCCCTGGGATGGAAGCCTTACTCTACGAAGATCCTTGGTATGGTTACTTCTATGGAAGCCATGACCCACTGGACAACTGTGTACCGAGTTTACACATCGCGATTCCATTCGGTATTTTAGCCCTAAATTGGTTGCACGTTCGCGAGCAAGGAATCACTATCAAAGAGTGGAAACATCGACGGTATCATCAATTCATTTACTGGAACACTGTCTTGTTCGCCTTTGCAATATTGTATTTGGGCATTCACTGGATGATTGACATTCCCCTTGGCATCATCATTGGAGGCATTGGGGCACTTTTCATACACCATGTTCAACCGAGATTAAGAAATGATTTCGGGGCGACGTTCAAAGGGTTCACAAAAGGAAAAACAAGTCAACATGCTGTCGTTGAGGGCATCATCGTTTTGTTGCTTTTCAGTACCCTGTTGGGGAGTATGGCCTATCAAGAAAATACGATGGATGAACGTGCATCTATGCGCTTGGGTCCCGGAGATACAAACATCGATATTATCCAAGAATTGGTACCGGGTCAAGAAGCGATTTTTACATTGACGAACATGGATGAAGAGTATGCTGTTGAAGTTCTAATTATCGAACTTGAAAATGCGACATTGGCTATGGACGAAAATGATCATGGCATTATTTGGAGTCAAATTGGCGATCAAGCAATCACGGTTTCACCTGGAGAAACCCATCGGTTTGAGGCCATCGACACATTGGACTTCTGGCACTTGGCAGTGGTCCATCTAAATGATTCAGCTGAGGGTGTGGTTTCCGTACAGATTACGGTAGAATATACTGGAGAAGATCTGGTGACAAAATCCCTGTTGATGAGTTTGCCATCATTGTGGATGACTGGTTGGGTGATTCATCGTCTTGTACGCCTGAATATGGATGGAAGAACATGGATTGATTCGACCCCGAGTCATGCTTGGGATCATTTAGATGAAAGTGAATAAGCAAATTCCTATTTTTTGTTTTTTTGAACAGAAATAAACCTGGAAATTGTTCAAATGTACAGAATGTTCATTTTTTATTGTGATAATGACCTCTTTGCGTTGTGAATGATTAAGAGGGGGTTTGACAACCGTTATCCCCGTAGGGGGGCGAGCATATGCTAGCCACAGATGTTGAGAGGACGAGTGAAGACATGGGCAATGAGGCTGTGACAATACAATTGCCGATTGCTGAGCAAGCAAAGATGAATCGAGAACGAGCGGATCTATACCATCGATACCATATCGATGCGGTTGAAACTGAAGACCGGAAAAAATACCCTCGCCGATTCAATGTCAAAGTTGGAAAGGTTGGATTGGCACGTTTATTGTTCAAGGAATTTTTCAAGTATTTTGGTCACTGGGATGTTATCTTCAGTCGACCTTGTACTTACGGAGTTTTCAGCGGACCCGTTGGTGGTTTTTCACCAAGGCCAGATTTGTGTGTAGGGTGTCTGCGTTGCGAAATTCAGCACCCTGAATTCGTCAAGGTCACCCACAATCCTGAACTGGCTGCGCTGGGAGATTCCTACTTGACAAGCAAGCATATCGCGACGATTGATGAGGAAGCAAGAAAGGGGTCCGTCCCCGTGAGGGGGCAAGGATACCGTGGTCGATTTGGCGGACCTGGTTTCGACCAAATGTTCACAGATATGTCAGAGATTGTTCGCCCAAGTCGTGATGGAATACACGGCAGGGAACTGATTGGGACCAGTGTGGATTTGGGTTCAAAACCGATGCGCCTTGAGTTCACAGCGGATGGAAAACTCCTAGATGGACCCAAGATGATGAGCATTCAGGTACCCTTCGTTTACACCGCACCACCTGAATCGGTAGGGACTGGAATAGTCCCTGAGATTTTAGCTGAGGCCGCAGCCAAGGTCGATACGCTCGCTTTCTTGCCAGAGAGCACGGTCACTGCACAAGGATTGGCGAGTCCAAATGTAGTTCCTATGATTGCGCCTTCAAAGATTGGCAATATTGAAAGCCATGGAAACGGGACAAGGATGGTAGAAATGACATCCTGGAATCCTGAGGCATGGAGCCAGGTCAAGGAACATCCATTGTTGGTATCCGTTCGATTGTCGCTCAATGGCGATTGGAAATCGACACTGATGGAAATGGTTGACCATGGAGTATCTATCATTCACTTGGAATCTGATTACCACGGCGAGGCTGATGATGGACGATTTGTCATGGATTTGTACCAAGAAGCACACTTCGCCCTTGTCGAAAAGGGATGTAGGGATGAAGTGACATTGCTCGGCACAGGCGGAATTGCTGGTGCAGATCATCTTCCAAAGGCAATCATCACTGGTATGGATGCCGTCGGTTTAGATCTTCCACTACTGATTGCAATGCAAGCACGGTTGAATGGCGATACCAAAACACGAGGCGTTGCTGAAGTCAAACTTCCCTCCAAGTTAGACAAGGATTGGGGTGTACAACGTATCCTCAACCTTTCCTGTTCTTGGAGAGATCAACTCTTGGAAATTCTTGGCGCCATGGGTGTTCGAGAAGTTCGCCGCTTGCGGGGTGAAACCGGACGCGCAATGTGGTGTGGTCACTTGGAGCAGGAAGCGTTCGGTGACATCGAAGGCTTTCCAGGAGGTGGTCATTAATGGGTAAGGAATGGCCAAAGCCAAGTCCAAAGTTATTGGAAAAAACACACCATTTGATGCACGATGGATTCCACCAGCGTGCTTTCCCTGGGACGAAGTATGATTTGCCTGAAGCCTTGGGAGATGCCCGTTGGACCGATGAACTCATCGCGAGTACTTGGTACATGGCAGAAACTGGAGAGTGCCCTGATCACTTGAACTACAAAACGGGAAAGAGTGGCGGTGGATTCGACAAGTTGGCATTCAAGGAATTACCTGATGAACAACAACTTGCTGGCGATGCAGATGTCGATATCACATTGGAACTGAACCGACGTGGAGATGAGCGTGTCAAGCGCACCATCGATGTCCCGTGGTATGGAGGAGGAATGTCCTATGGTTCAGTCTCTGTCAATGTAATGATGTCAAGAGCACTGAATGCCAAGAAGTGGAACACGCTAATGTCCACTGGTGAAGGTGGTTATCCTCCACAATTGTATGAGTGTTCTGATCATGTCATAACGCAGGTCGCCACCGGTTACTTCGGTGTTGAAGAAAAATCAATTCAGGCAACACCGATTGTTGAATTCAAATATGCACAAGGAGCCAAGCCTGGTTTGGGTGGACATTTGCTCGCAACTAAGGCGGGTGAGGAAGTTGCAAAGATGCGTGGAAGTGTTCCGTTTGTCAGTTTGTTCAGCCCATTCCCATTCCATTCAACCTACTCGGTTGAGGACCACATGAAGCATTTGGATTGGATTAAAACCGTCAACCCAACGGCAATGATGTCCGTGAAAGTAAGTACTCCTCACGATGTCGACATGGTGGCTGTTGGCTCATATTATGCTGGAGCGCACATTGTTCACTTGGACGGGTCTTTTGGCGGCACAGGAGCCGCACCTGAAATCGCCAAGAAGAACATTGCAATGCCAATTGAATTGGCGATTCCGAAGGTCCACAAATTCATGCAAGACGAAGGTATTCGTGACAATGTCACACTGATTGCAAGCGGTGGTGTAAGAACTGCTGATGATATTGCAAAGGCCATTGCGTTGGGTGCAGATGGTTGTGTACTCGGCACGAGCGATTTGGTAGCGATGGGTTGTACCCGCTGCTCAAATTGTGAAGGAGGGCCCAGCGGCCGTGGATGCCCATGGGGATTGACGACCACCGATGCGGAATTGCAGGAATGGGTCCAGCAAGCTTGGGGTGCTGATCGATTGGACAAGTACTACACCGCACTGGCGAATCGATTGAAGGAAATCCTGCGTGGCTTAGGCCTATCCAGTATTGGCGAATTGCGGGGACGTACCGATCTATTGCGATACATGGCCGGGGGTGAGGCCTGATGCATGCCAACATGCCCGGGACTCCAAAGCAAAATGTCGATGTGGTTGGGCGCCCACGTGGCGACGTACCCGCAAACCCTGAAGCGGTGGTCAAAGCTCGAAAGATGCTCACCGATTCCTTGCCAAAAATCGAGATGAACGAAGCCGATGCTGCAGAAGGTGGTTGCGGTGTTGTCGGTCTGGCAAGCGAGGTACCCATCGCGGGACGACACTTGTTCAAATCATTAGAACAAATGCGAAACAGAGGCAATGGAAAGGGGGGTGGCGTAGCCATGGTCGGACTTGATCCTGCCCAGTTTAACACTACACAAGACGTACTCGAAGATTGCTATCTTGTCGCTATCGCTTGGGTAAATGATGGCTATCGTGAAGAGGTTGAATCGAAATATATCAACCCTGTATTTGATGTAATTCATACCTTTGACATGCCTGTTCTTGAAGATTGGAAGAGTTTGTCGGCGTTGGAAGTATGTCCCCCAGCTGTAACCTGCTACTGGGTACGTCCTACCGAATCTGGAATTGCATCAATGTTTGATGAATCAGGAATGAGCCCAGGGGACTTTGCTGATGAAGAAGCAATACACTCCGAATATGTCTATCGAAATACCCACAAGTTGAATGTCGAATTCTATGCTCAGGATGGACGTGCCGATGCCTTCGTATTGAGTCATGGCCGAGACATGTTGATTTTGAAAATCGTCGGCTATGCCGAGGATGTCATCAAGTACTACTGCTTGGATGACTTTACCGCTCATGTCTGGATCGGGCATCATCGCTATCCAACCAGAGGACGAGTCACTCACCCGGGTGGAGCGCATCCATTCGGCCAGGGCATTGATGTCGCGCTGGTTCACAACGGAGATTTCAGCAATTATGTGTCAGTCAAGGATTACCTCGCTCAGCGTGGAATGGAGCCGTTATTCTTCACAGATACCGAAGTGGCTGCACTAGGATTCGACTTGCATCACCGCGTCTATGGATACCCGATGGAATATCTGATTGAATCACTGGCACCCACCAGCGAATTGGATTTTGTCATGCTTCCAGAAGAAAAACAAAAGGTGTATGAAGCCATTCAGAAGACTCACATTCACGGCTCCCCTGATGGACCATGGTTCTTCATCATCGCACAGGGTGCCGGCAAAGGCCACCACCGATTGATTGGAATTACAGATACCAGTATGCTGCGACCTCAAGTGTTCGCATACCAGCGGGGCGAGGCAGCCATCGCATTTTGTGCTAGCGAGAAACAGGTCATCGATGCCGTCATGGAGAGCCTCTCTGCTGAAGACTCAAGATTTTGGCGACGATGTGATCGTTACTGGAATGCCCGCGGTGGCTCGTACACCGATGGTGGAGCATTCCTGTTTGACGTGAACAAGCAGGAAGATGGGACTTTTGAGTTAATCATGACCGACAAATTTGGCGGTTTGGTGGACACCCACCCCAATGGAGACCATACGGTGATGGATGCTGCCATGACCAGCGATGTTGTTTGGCCCACAGAAGGAGGAGCCGTGGCTCGTTACGAGGCCTGTGTTGAAGCCTTGCAAAGTATGGATTGGGCTGCTGCAAAGACCATGTTGTCCGAAATCAATACCTTCTCGCAACAAGAAAGTCGAGTCGAAGCAATTGCAAGTCTACAGTTGCTCTTGGACCGTTGTTATTCTACGGGGAATCTGAGAAAGAGTCGCTGGTTGGATCATGTCGAAGATGCAATGGTTGAGATTCTACGAAGTAGTGTGGCAACCCCTTGCGAGAATTTTGTCGGTCAAAAGACAACGGGGCATCGACCAAAACCTGAGAATGCATCACAAGCAATTGTTGTCGATGCCAGGCCCTACCCGATTGAAGGACAGGATAGTTTGGCTCGTGAGTTGATTGAATTACACGCCATCGGGTGGCGTAATTTCCATGTGATTCTCTGTCATGGGCACCGTTTCATTGGCAATGGGTTCGGTATGGATACCGATGATGTTCGCATTGATGTGTACGGCAGTGTTGGTGATTACCTTGGTAGTGGAAATGATGGGATGACGATTCACATGCATGGAAATGGACAGGATCAAATTGGACAAATTCACAAGCGAGGCACCACTGTAGTGCATGGTGATGTAGGCCAGTGCTATGGTTATGGAGCCAAAGGTGGAAAGTTGTTCATCCGCGGTAATGCTGCCGGACGACCCATGATCAACAGTGTCGGCAGCCCAAAATTGGTCATCAATGGCACTGCTCTCGATTACCTCGCAGAGTCATTCATGGCTGGAGATCCACTTGAAGGTGGTGGATTTGTCATCATCAATGGTATTGAGTATGATGAGAAAGGTGAACTACAATCCATGGAAACTCCCTATCCAGGAGGTAACCTGTTCAGCCTTTCTAGCGGTGGAGCGATTTATGTTCGAGACCCACACAATCGCTTGAGTGCAAGCCAGCTCAATGGTGGAGATTTCACGGATTTAGCCGACGCTGATTGGCAAATTCTTGAGCCACTTCTAATGGAAAATGAGGAACACTTTGGCATCCAATTGGCCGCACTTTTGACCGTTGAAGGTGAAGTCAGAGCGCCTGATGATGTGTATCGAAAGATTATCCCACTCAAGAACAAGGCACTGTCCGTAGAAGATGGTTGGGCTGCAAAGCACGATTGATGAATCGTAAACCGTAAAGATAGCGTGTGAGACGCGCTATCATGCCTAAGGTTCGAAAGCCAAAGCGGGGTTGGCCTCGCCTTCTGAAACCGCGTCGTATGCGACGTCGATTTCGAGAACCGAACAGTGGGCATGGCTTGCCACCTTGTCCCGAATGTGGATTGTTTGCAATGAAGAGAGATGATTCTCGTAGCGAGATTTATTGTACTGAATGTGGAGCGATTCTAGGAGATTAGCAGAGAATTCTTGACTGGTGACCCTTTCCTTTCAATCCCGCTGTGATGATGACTTGATGCTCGCGGCCCTGCCGCTTGATTGATGGGCGAGCTGAGCGGGACCCTCAAATGCTACCAAGTGTAGCACCATTCATGCAGCCGGGTACCCCACAAGCACCGCCGGTGCCACAAGTTGTGGGCATGACGCAACAGTCTCAGCCTTCGGGAACCACATTGGTGTTGCAAGAAGCAGCACCCCTCTCGCCCGCCCCCTCAAATTTGCAAATGGCGCGCCCCAGTAAACCATGGCGAATGTATGGCCGAATCGTGGGTCTAGTGATACTTTTTTTCATGTTTGAAATTTCGTTCTTTGAAGGTTGGGCCTATTCGATTTATGGACAGGAAGCCATAGGGGCATTGTCGTTTTTTTGTGCAATCCCTTGGCTTCTCTGGGCTGTTGCAATCAGAAAACCGAGGGCTGTGTTGTTAGAACGGGCCGTTCCAGATGTCAATGGTGGGCAGTTGCATGTAATCACAACGCAAAGTGGTTCATTGCAAACACCAATGCGAACCCGATTTGATCGTCACCTCATCAGAGATGACTCTGTGTTGGATGTACCCTCAACCATGGCATCTTGGATTGTGTTCGGTTTGACAATCATCACTTCCATCGGCCTGTGGGCAATGATCTTTATCGGAAGCACTGCGATTCAATTTCTGGCTGCTTTAGCACTGATTCCTGTAATCATTGTTGGATTTAGTATCCCGGTCATGGCTTGGTGGTCACACTCAACCAATCGCATCGGTTTACCCACTCGGCGACGTGATGCTGAGAATTGGTTGATTGCTGGAATTCTTTCCGCAATTCCTGCTCTGTTCATCAATAGCATCATTTTCCCTGAACTGGTAATTTTCATTTTCCCAGACATCAGTTTTGAGAATCTAGAACATCTAATTGTTGTTATCTCTGCACCGGTTGGAGAAGAAATTTGCAAAGGTTTGGCCATTGTGTTCTTTGCATCGAAAATAAAATCTCCAAAACATGGATTCCAAATCGGATTTACTGTAGGATTAGGGTTTGCTATTCTTGAGAATTTGATGTATGTTGGAGGCACGGCAGGAAGTCCAGTGACGATTTTCATCCGGGGAATCGGTTCAATCCCGGGTCACGCGATTTGGACGGGACTGACCGGTGGAGCCATTGGCTGGACATTGATGCAGAAACGCTCGATTGAATTGCATCATGCAGCACAAAGTGGCATACAGATTAAGCCTCCAGAAAAAGATTCAACACAATGGAAATTGGTCGACAAAAAAACTGGTGCTGTAATCGAAACTCCAGGCCAAGAAATGCAAAGTGGAGTTGCGATCGCACCCTCGGGAATTGAGATCTGGAAACCTGCTCAAACAATTGTCCAAAAAGAACCTATGCTCAAAATTCCACTACCGAAAAATGTCTACTTCGCGTTATTCCTGGCAATGATTGGGCATGCATCTTGGAATGGGACATTTACAATCTTTGCAATCTATGCTGCAAGCACCGGTATGTCCGTCATGGTTGAAGTCGTGCTCACGATTTTCATCATGGCTGCAATGATTCTCGGTGTACTTGTAATTGGTTCGGGTTTACTGCACAGTGTACGCTCGGCCCCGGATGGTTCCGAAGTGGATGAATATCAATCTCAATTGGCATCGATAACGGCAGGGAATCAATTACAGTAAAGTCGTCGATTCATGGAATTGATAGTCAAAACATTCAACCGCATTCTCCATTTCAAGAGGTCGGCGGAATGCAATGGAGCTTGAAATGATAGGTGGATTTGACCAAACAAATCTGCTGATTTCAATCGCGCTAGTGATTATCCTGATGGTCGTCAGCCGGATTCGAAAAATCCTCAATGAATCCGGTACGTGGGCTGCTGCAGTCTTGGGGCTGGGTGTCGCAATCGGTGGCCATTGGACTTGGTTGGTAGTCTTACTCGCATTTCTGAGTGCAGGATTTTTTGTCACACGCTGGCGATATGAAGAGAAGCGAGAGATGGGATTCAATGAGGGAGAGGATGGCGAACGTGATTGGACCAATGTGCTCTCAAATGGTGGAGTCCCATTACTAATCTCACTGTATGCATTTGTCACCGAGGATTGGCAGGAATTGTTCCCCATATTTGCGGCATCAGTCGCTGTGGCTACATCTGACACCTTCGCTAGTGAGATTGGATGCTTAGACAAAAGAGTATACATGATTACGACAATGAAAAAATGTGAACCCGGATTAAACGGTGGATTCAGTCCAAATGGTCAGATCGCCGCAGTTGCAGGTTCACTTCTGATTTCTCTGGTCGGTATGGGACTCGGGATCGTCGTAGGTGCCGAAGCCCTATCTTCCCCCATGGAGTTCATATTGAGCATCACTGTTATCGGTTTCTTGGGCTGCCAAGTTGATTCTATACTCGGTGCTTTACTTGAAAATCGAGGATATATTGGCAAGGGAACTGTCAACACATTGGCCATTGCGACAGGTGCTTTAATCGCCTGTTATTTTTACCCAATAATCGTATTTTGAACGGCGGCCCTTAGGGCCGCCGGATTCATCTATGCGATGTGTTTGGCCGAATCATGCATCCGACGCCTGAGGTTCGCCCTGTTCGTCGGATACTGGTTCTATTCGTCGTATTGCTCGCAATGTTGGCAATACCTGCACAAAGTACGGCCGATGATTTTCCAACTGGCCCTGGTCTTGACTGGCAATTCCCAGAATCACATGGGCTGTACATTGTCGGTGCGGGAGAGCAAACAACGCTAGGTCGAACATTACCGGATGAAACAGGTCAACCTGATGGTGACCTTGAATTCGGTTGGTCGCCGGTGATGCAAAACCTCCTGTCACTCAGTAGCCCTGCAGTGACTCAAGCGACATTGGTTCAAGGCAACCTCACCGTGCAGTTGTTTGCGGGCTTGTATGCTGAAGGAAGTCAATGCAAGGGACAAAATTTCGGATTCGGTGCAGGCCAAACCACATTCTATGCAACAGTGATGGTGGGTAGCAGTTTAGTGCTTGACAATGAACCGAGTGAGCCGCAATTTCTTGAATATGATTGGAACAATGCACAGTTTTTCACCATCACTGCACCGATTGATACGATGCTAAACATCGACGATACCATCACACTCGACATCTCGGTTCTTCACAACTGCCAAGGGGCCAATGGACACTTGTTTTGGGACACATATAATCTTCCAAGCGGAATTCAAATCGATGCTGAGATGCTCACGCCTTCACTCAACATCTCGGTTAGTTCCAATGGGCTGCCACGCATTGAATTCACGCCGCACTCACCATTTGGTTCTGATGATTACGAGGAATTGAAAATCGATGTCATCGGACCTCTTGATTCTTGGGAACAAGGAGTGCATTATCCAATCCCTCCCGAGGAAGAGCAATTCCAAGATCGAATCAAAATGGATGCAGAAAATCCACCAGATGGAACACGCCAAACAGATACTGGGAAGATGGCTTGGACCTGGATCACAAAAGAGCCACTCGACCAAGGCATGTATGTGATTGACGTCTGCGCTACGATGACAGATGGCATTTACACCATTGATTGCCACTTGGTCGGTGTACTGCGATTTGAGGTCGAGGAACCAACAGGCGCTTGGTTGGAGTCAGGATGGTTTGCCGTAATGCCGATCCTCTCGACTCTAGGTCTGTTCGGATTCCTATTTCAGACTCGAATACCCCCATGGCCTGCTTTGGTGGTGATTGTACTTCTCGCTGCAACCGCCATGGCCGCGATGACAGCATTGCCCGCCATTGGGCCAGGGGAACTCCAAAACGAAAATTCGGCACCAGACTTTATCTTGCTAAAACATGGCAATGGTAGTTCCAATCTTGGTGATTTACTGGATGGAAAAGATGCCTTGGTACTCGGTGTGTTTACCTCTGGCTCGCCAGCAGCTGAGATGCAGATGCGAGATTTCATTGATGTTCAAGAAAAATTAGGAGATTCTGTTTCGTTTGCCCAGATGATTACTGGAGATGGTGTGGAGATTTACGATGGAGATAGCCATGCTGCCAAATTAAATGGATCTTGGCCGTTAATGATTGACGAAATGGATGGCGCGGTTGCCAAACAATTGCCGACAGGAATTGCAGATGGAGTCATTGTAATTGATTCAGCGGGATTCATTGTTGCATGGCACACCACCACCATGAACCCGATTGATATCGAAAAGTCAGTTGAGAAGGCCAACTCAATTTTGGCTAGATCTCCTTTTGAACTCCTTGATGCTTCGGCCATTCTTGTATTCCTGCCCTTGTTACTTCTTGGATTACCAAGAGAGCGAATAGAAGCACCAGAAACGGTGATGATTCCTGCCGCGGGTTGGTTGGGAACGGTGGGTTCGGCTGCAATTGGATTCACAATTTGGGCACTACCTGTTGCAATCATGGGAGCGATTGGTGCTTCGATTTGGATTTGGGTTCAGGCTTTACTGATTGGTTGGTTATGTTGGCAAACAATTGCCATGCTCATTTGGCAAAGAATTCCAGAAGTTGACTGGATTTCAAAGCGTACTTACAATCTGTTACCTGAAGACTATAGAGCGTGGCGCTCAGAGGAAATGTGGACTTGGGATTCGCGCATGGGGCATTGGTTGGCCTGGCTTAGTTGGATTGCGATGCCCACACTGATAAGTCAAGGATTTGGAGCAAGAATTTCTGGCGGCGGAATGGGTTTCGTTGCGGGACCGTTCATCTTGCTTGCATTCATCGCTTTAGCTGGTATTGTGACGTTACTCTTCCGGCTTGTCGCCTCTTGGGGCGGACCTTTTTCTCGTCTTGGAGGTACCTTGGTTCGACCTGTGGCCGTTCGCAGTTGGGGTGCAATCAATGTGGGTGTTGTGGTTTGGCTCGTCCTGTGGTTCAGCACGAGCAATATATTGACATGAATCAGAGCATCGAAACCAAGTCAAATAAAACGGACTTTGGATCTTCTGCCTTGGTCACACCACTGGCTAGTAGGACGCCTTCTGTGCCGAGTTCAATCGCCATTGCCACATCTGCGCCGTTCTTCACACCCGCTCCACATAGAACACGAACATTGGGATTCGCAGCCTTGACCGCCTCAGCAGTCCCCGATACAATGCCAGGGTCTGCGGTAGTTACACTGATGTCGCCACCAATGAGTTCAGGCGGCTCTACAGCAATGAATGTCGGAGAAAGTGCTGCGAGTGCCTTTGCTTCGTCTATATCTGCTGCACATGCGCATACAGGGAAGTCATCAGGAAGTTGAGCAAGCAGTGTCTCTACATGGCCTAAATCGACCTTGTGCTCGGCATGGTTGATGATGGAACCTGTCGCACCGTGCCCCATTGCGGTCTCAGGGTGTAGCCAACCGGTGTTTGAACCCCAACCGATTGGATCTAGATGCTGGGTCCAAACTTCGAGATTGGGTGCAGCTGTCTTCACAGCACTCAAATCAAACGCTGAGACAACGGCGACCATCGTCGCATCTGTCGTTGCATCGACTTCGGCCATGGCTTTGGCTAGTGCGACTGCAGCCTCGCCTTGGGCGGACGCGTAGGTCTTGAAATTGACAACGATGAGAGCGCTCATCAAACCCTGCGAAAAGACGGAAGGTGTTCAATCTGCCGTCGGATAGGTACCGCCAATTTGTACATGTCCGTCAGGGATAACCGAGCCATGGTCAATGACAACATTTTGCAATTTACAATCACTGCCGATTTGAGCATTATTCCCAATCATACACCCCTGTATCTCAGAACCTGAAGCAATAGAAACAGAATCAAGTAAAGCACTACTTACTAAAGAGCATGAGGGACCTATCTCTGCTTCCATACCAACTGCACAACCCAAAACAACAGCCGTAGGATCAACTGTGACACCTGCATCAAACCAATTGCCACCCACGACTGAATCACCAGTGACCCATGCCTGATTCAGAATCGATGTTTGAATGGCCTCAATGTAAGATGGGGGCGTTCCAGCATCAACAAAGTGACCCTCAAATGGGAATCCGGACAACTCGCCCTGCTCTGCAAGTTCGGGGAAGACAACTCGTTCCATGCTGAATGCCCCCTCAGGCATGCGATCAAATACCTCAGGCTCAAGCAGATAGGTCCCTGCATTGATGAGATTGGAATAGGCTTCTTCGCGGGGCGGCTTTTCCTGGAAACGACGAATTCGAGATGAACTTGAATCAAAATCAGCGACACCAAATCGGCTGGGATCTTCTACCTCCCACAAGGATATTGAGGCCAGTGTCTCTGCTGCCTTGTGTGCAACAAGCATCTCATCAACACGTAAACTCGTGAGTAAATCGCCATTGATCACGCAACAGGTCCCTCCACTCAGATGCTCACGGCAGTTGGCAATCGCACCTCCTGTGCCCAGGGGTTCAGTCTCCTCGACAATGACAACTTCGTAGGGCAAATCAAGTGATGCGAAGTGTTGTCGCATTTGCTCGATTCCATAGCCAGCTGCAATCAGCACTTTCTCGACCATGTGTTCGGGAAGGATGCTGACTACATGCTCAATCATGGTCCGATCTAAGATGGGAATCAGTGGTTTGGGAACGTGCAATGTCCAAGGACGCAAACGCGACCCAAAGCCGCCGGCCAATACGATGACGTCCATCGACCATCCGAGGTGGACTTC
>MDSW01178706.1_pt1 | contig 14891 bp, 11 predicted proteins | sample 811171 | NCBI WGS metagenome assembly MDSW01 (sample SAMN05326641, study PRJNA326480) | marine metagenome | isolation source: seawater | place: Atlantic Ocean: North West | collected 2012 | reverse complement strand
TCTATTCCACCTGTCATTATTAAAACGTTCATTGTTAGGACGTTCATTTCTATTCCACCTGTCATTATTAAAACGTTCATTATTAGGACGGTCTTCTCTCTTCCATCTATCATTATTAAAACGTTCATTATTAGGACGGTCTTCTCTCTTCCATCTACTATTATTTTTACTTTGCATAAAAGTATTTACTTTCTCTGGTTTTAATGAGTCAAATCTATTCATTTTATATATTCTATATATTTACTTTTTTTTAATCAATTTTTAAATATATTTAAAAAGATAGTTATATTTATAATTACCCGATAGGGTAGTTTCTTAACAGCAATAGCTTCTTAATTATTTAAATAGTCTTATATATTGCATCTAATTTTTTTATAAGAAACTGTATCAATTTTAAAATTGATTTTTTTTATTTATTTGTTATTTTTGTTATAACAAATGAATATATCATTGTGTATTCCACGTGTTAATAAAATGTATACTAATTCATTTATATACAACACTATTAATAAATACAAAATTGGCGAAATAGAAGATATTACTATTCTTAAAAAAAAAAATTTTAATAAAGTATATATTAATTTCTATTATTGGTATTCTGACAATGAAAGAAATAATAAATTATTTCAACATTTAAATAACGGTGGTTCTATTAAAATATTTTATAATGAACCTTATTTCTGGAATTGTTACAAAGCAGAACCTAAAAAGAAGTTAAACTATAATTATAAACAATAAAAAAGCTATCTCCTGTCTTTGTTTTTTATTTGTTTTTTTATTTTTTATTTTTTATTTGTTTTTGAATATATAATATTACCACGCACTGTTATCGCTAGATGGTCTTCCGTAAGAATCCATTGATATTTCTTCCTCATCTTCGGAATCAGATACAGCATCAGCCCAGGCACCTATGTATTTAGGTGTCAATAGTTGAGTCATATCCTTAACCATATCCTTTACAGTATCCATCTTCTTTTCAACTACCACTGGCTTTGCAACGGGTTTATTTGAATTTAAGGACTTTGCCCACGCACCCTTAAGTTCATTAGTAACCGTTACTACCTTTGGACCATTGAAATCCATATCATCTTCTTCTTCCAATGCTGCAAACTTGTTAGACCTAATCTCTTGTCTATTAACACTTCTTTGCTTCTTTTGAAGACGATGTGTAGTATCTAAACTATTCATCCTTTTAGATACTACATTCCACCCTGCTCCACAACCAAATGTTAATGGAGTTGACCTAGGTCTTTTTAAGGACCTCTGTCTATTTGCCTTGTTCTTCGCCTCTAACTTTGGACAACGATTTTTCGTATGTCCTAGTTCGTGACAATACCTACACTCTGTACTCTTAAGAACAATACAAGTCTTAATGTTATGTGCACATTCTGACTTGGATTTACCCAAATTCTTACAGAACCCACAAAATTGAGCTTTTATCGCGTGTTTAATAACACGAGATTTGATAGAATTAACACGTTGGTGTTGATAAGACATAATTTGATTTGATTTGATTTGCTTTGATTTGCTTTGATTTTAACTTTGTAATAACTTTATTGTTATGTATTCACTTTTTAATAATTATACATTATATGGTTCATTAATATTCAATTTTTTTTAGATTTTCTTTGTACAAAGCTTTGAATATATCTCTTTGATTAGAGTTAGAATTAGGGTATCATAATCTATAAAAAATTGAAATTTTTTTATAACAATATACTATTATTATTATTATACTATCAAATAGTCTAACTATACCAAAAATTATACTTAACACACACTATGAGTCTACAAACTAATGTTGACACTTTTATCAACTGGATTAAACAATCCAGTTTAGATGTAAAACCACACCAGTTATCTGGTATCCGTTGGTGCTTGTCACGTGAACATAACAACAAACCTTTATATCTTAATCCTAATATGCCATATACTCCTCCTATTGCTGGCGGTATATTAGGTGATGAAATGGGATTAGGTAAAACCATTCTTATGATTGGTGCTATTGTTGCTAATCCCAAAAAAAGAACTCTTATTGTTCTTCCCAATTGTCTTGTTAAGCAATGGACTAACGTTCTTAATAAATTGCTTACTGATGATTTTCCGATTCCTCTTGTATTTCACGGTAGTAAGGTTAAATCCCCTACTATTCTTAAACAAATAGAGAATAATCGTATTGTCATTACCACATATGGTATGATTAGCACTCGCAAAGCCAAATCGGTTAAAAAAAAAGTTAATCAATACAAATGTGCTTTATGGGATATTCAATGGGATCGTATCATATTTGATGAAGCACATCATTTGCGTAATCGGTTCACTAATATTCATAAAGGTGCTAAATTGCTTAATAGCGATACCAAATGGTTTGTCACTGGAACTCCTATACAAAATAATTCTTCGGATATGATTTCCTTATTATCCTTACTTGATTATACACAATTCTTGTATTTAGGTGGTGAATCTGAAAAAATTAATGCTATTAAATCCATCTATTTACGACGAACCAAAAAATCTATTAAAAACAATATTGTTAATTGTCAGCAAACCAATATTCCTGTTCATTACAAAAATGAATCTGAAAAAAGACTTGCTAGACATATTCATTCATTGTGTAATTTCAGCACTATCAATGTCAATAATGTTGATAATATTATTAACATATTAGACGGTAAAGGTGTATTCCCTATTTATTCTGCCGCCAGACAAGTATGTGTTCTCCCTAATATGCTTACTAATAAATGGATTGAAAACCAAGTTAACAATATCATTCCGTGGGATATGGATGTTCCTCAAATCAATTCTTCCTCTAAAATTGATACTATTGTTAATACTATTATTCATAATAAAAATACTGGCAGAAAAATAATATTCGCACATTATCACGCCGAAATTGACCTCATTTACAATAAATTATTTAATGTTGGTATTTCTGTCTCTAAATACGATGGACGTATCTCTAATAAAAAAAGACATTTCACTGTCACCTCCACTCGTGGTTGGGCTGATATGTTCATTTATAATAAAAACTGGTCTGAAAATATTATTAATAAATCAGAAATTATTAAAATGTTGGTTGACCAATTTTTAGCTCCTACTGTTTTGATTATTCAAATCCAAAGTGGTTGTGAAGGTCTCAATTTACAACATTTCAATGAAGTGTATTTCACTAGTCCGCACTGGAATCCTGCCGTTGAAATGCAAGCCATTGCTCGTGTTCATCGCATTGGACAAACTAAACCTGTTCGTGTATATCGGTTTATTACTCAATTTGATGATGATGATACTGATAATCCTATTAGTATTGACCAGTATGCATTAAAGGTTCAAGCTGTCAAAAAATCTGTTATTGACGAATATAATAGATATGCTACCAATTCTTAATTATCATTACAATACTCCAGTTGGAGGAGTCAACAAATTTTTTTTATACATATTTTTCTAGTATATATTTCATATATTTATTCCCTTCATCCAATGTTCTAAAACGCATCACATAATTATATTTACTGTTTTGTAATGGAAAGGAAAATACATAATCATTATGTATCGAATCCCATAATAACGATATGTCTACATTATTCTTTGTATATGACCATAACAATAACTCTGTCTCTTTTAAATATCTATTATATTCTTCATAACCTCTATTTATTATTTTCCTTTCTGTCGATGCAAACATATTAGTAATAATATAAACCTAATTTTTATATTATTTTTTTTAATCTTTACTTTCATTATCTTTTTCTTCCTTTACCTTTCGTTTTTGTGGTTTTGGTGGCGCTTCGGTTGATATTTCTTTTCCTTCTTCTGTTGATGTTTCTTTTACTTTAATTTGATTCATCAATTTATTCCAATTTTTTTTATCACTATAATGTCTAGTTAATATTGTATATACATATAATTGCTCCACGTTTTTTATATCACCGGGTATTATAGCTTTAGCTTCCGGTCTTATATCAGGAGGAAATAAATCATCGTTCCCCACCTTCGCTTTTAATATAATTTTATTCAATATTGTTTTTCTTTCTACGTACGAAACTTTTTCTTTTTGATCCTTCAATATTTCACTTTCATCTAATCCATAAGCAATAAGTTTACCAGTATTACCAACGCCACCTTTATTCTTAGAATAAACACTATCATAAGTATCTTGAAATAATTTTACAATTTGATCTGGTGAAAACTTATTCTTGTGATTGTTCACGAAAATACTGATTTCTTCTATTGTAAATGTATCTTTTGTATTTAAAAAATCTTCTTTTTTCTTTTTCTTACTTTCATCTTTCTTCTCTTCGTCGTCGTTATGTATTTTATTCATTTCTTGACATATTCTATCCGCATCTTCTTTGGCTATTCTATCCATGCGTCCAGAGAAGCCCACGGCTTTTGCTTCTTCGGTTTGCTTTGCTCTCAACTGTTTCAAAGATTTCAAATCGTCTTCATCCCATTTTTCTTCCTCTTCTTGCTCTAATTTCAATCGTTTTGCTTCTTTATCTTTCGCTTTCTTTTCCATTAACTTATTAATATCGTCTTCCCGCTCTTGAATTTGTTGATCTCTTAAACATGATAAAGAATCACATTCAAATATACCCCCCTTCTTAGTGTCATTGTTGGTGTGAGGATTTAATATATACATTAATTGCATATCTTTGTCATTAAATAAATTTACATTACTAAATGTTTTAAATTTATACATATCACTTTCCTTATCCTTTTGTAAATTATTCATCCATTCTTTAATATTCCCCTCTCCCTGATCGCTATCATTAATTGCTTGTTGTCCTTCTGCTTGAAAATTAGTGTTTCCATCCCCGGTCTTCTTATTTCTAAAACCATATTTTATTATGAATGATCTTAATTTATTACCATTTAGTGGAAATACTGTCAATAATCTGTTTATAAAAAAATGTATACTACTTTGATATGTTCCGTGGTTGATAAAATTTTTTGCCATAACTTCTTTACGTGTTTTCCATGGTATACCCATTTGACGAACACCATAATCAGCAAATGTCCAAAATCTATAACCTATACATTCTGGTGTTGTTGAAAATATAAATCCCATATTACCGTGTCCATTTCCTCCATCCATTGCTGCTGCAATTTTACCTGACATAAAGCTTTGTTTCGATTCAGATAATCCCATATTTTTCAATTTAATATTTTTATAATTCTCAATTATACCTGTACTATCATTTATTAAAAATAATAATTGTAAATGTTCGTTATATCCGTTATCGTATAAAAATTTTAAACACAAATACCACCATAATTGAATTTGTTTTAATAATTCTTCTTGTCGTTTATTTGCATGTCTTTCTGTATTCAATCTCGTACCACCACTCAACCACCGTTGAAATTGAAAACCATAATATTTCTGTTCTTTTGTTAAACTTTTTGTATACATTTCATTTAATTTACGATAAGCATTTTTTAAATCACCTTTGTATGTCAGCACTAAATATTTTATAAACATCATTTCTGATTGAATGTATCTATAATCATATTTATAGATTTCTTTCTCTTTTGCCTTCATGATATTATTTTTATAGTCAGGACCATGTTTAACTATCAACATTAATTGAAATGCGTTTTTCAATATTTTCATTAAATCAGTAGGCATTTTTCCCGTAGCATCAAACTTAGGTTTAAACGTTTTATTATACGCTTCTATCATCCAGTTACCCCTGTAAATGTCTTTCAGGCCCTGATAACAATTTTTACAAAATATAATAAATTCTGTTTCCTTTTCAATATTTTGTCTTTTCTTTTCTGCCTCTTCTAGATTAATATTAGTCCATCCACTATATAAGTCCCACAAATGTTTATCGGTTTCATTATTTCCACCACTTACCTTATCTTTCCAAGTTTTTTTCAATCCATTTAAAAAACCTAAATGAAAAACTTTATTATATAACGGCTTTGAAATTTTATTCATTTTTTCTCCATCATAAAATACCTCAAATATATTAGCATTATGAGCACAGTATGCTTCATATTGTTCCATAGTAATACCATCTTCTCTCAGTTTTTCTAATTTACTTATGTAATAATTTACTTTTAAATTATGTATATTTTGACAAGCACCTTTATAATCTATTTTCCAGTAATCTATCTCAGGTACATTTTTTTTTAACTTAGTTGCAAGGTTCTCTAGTAGATTATTTTTATTTTTTTTATCCCCTTTATTAGATCTATGAACTACAACCCAATCTTTCTCATTCATATCATTAATAAAACTTATTTTGTTAGTAGTAGTAGTATCGTCTTTAATTTTTTTATTAACTTCAGGTAAATTAGCAACATCTTGATTATCAAAACCAAATATTGCATAATATGCATTTTTTAAATCATTTAATCCATTTACACCATTTTTCCCATTTACTAACTTATTATAATAAGTCCAATCCTTTGGTGTTGGCGAATTAGTCATTGCAATCATTGAATTTAATTCGGTAATATTCTTATATAAATATGCATCATCATCATCTGTTTTTTTTAAATGAAATTTTTCTATGAATTCATTTATTTTATTTATTGTATTTTTTTGAGTTTCTTGTTGATTCATATAATATGGACTTCCAATATAAAATAAAACAATTGGATTATTGTATTTTACTGTATCATTCATTTTCGTTAGATTCATATATCCTTTTTCCTCCTTTGGTAAATTAAAATTAGTATTACATTCGTTTATCATTTCATCGTGCTGTTCTCTATATTCATCTATTTCTTCTTTAATTGAAATAAATTTTTCATATACTCTTATATTTTTAATCATTTTTATATTTTGCTCAATAAGCTTTTTATTTAATGGTATATTTTTTGCAATACTTTGAACAGCTTCTAATAATTTTTTATCCTTATCTTTCATTTTTTTAGACATATATTCATTTGTTTTTTTCTTCCAAGATAATGTTTCTGAGTCGTCAATATATTTAAAATTATCATAATACTTATTTATTGCCTTTTTTAACGTTTTAATTTCCGTTGAAAGGTTATCATCTTTAATACGAGTTTTTAATAATATATTATTGTCTTTTAAATATTGTTTTTTATAGAATGTTGTTACATACTCTGTTATATATTTTACATCATCTGGTATGTGTCTCCAATAAACTTTTTTTTCCAACGTGTTTTTAGTAGTAGAGATGGCACTGTGTTGAGTGTCATAATTTAAAAATCTTATTTTACACTTCTTTCCTTTCTCGGCCCACTCATCCGATTTAATGGTTCGGTCTGTACTATATTTATTTTTATCTTCGTTGGCATCAATTGTTTTTATATATATTGTCTTGTGCTTTGATATAGGTGGTGATACATTTAAGTATTTAAAAGGATTGGGTTCCACTAACTCACGCATTTTTTTAATTGCTGGATATGTTACTTTAATGAACCAGTTCCATTTTCCATCCTCTCTACCTGTTTTCTTGCTTTCGTCAGCATTTGGTAATTCTACATATCCCAATTCCCATTTATCATCTATATATATACACAATAAACCAAAAGCTCCATCATCTCTCAACTTTTTCACAAATGGGTTCGCCCCCCTGTGGAGAGGATCGACATGTTTTTTCAATCGTTTCTTACCTGGATTATATATTCTAATATCAGTATGATGAAATATCGTTTTTTGGTTTGTTACGTGTAATATTGTATTTTTCTCCTGCGCATTTCTATCAGGTGGTTGGCGAATGCTTTTCCTTTGTTCTTTATCTTTCAACTCGCTACTTTTAGTTTTGTAGTCTTCTTGTATACTCTTTATTTCCTTCTTCAAATCAACAAGTTCTTTTTCTTCCAATAATGTTGATTTACGTATTGAATTATTATCATCTAATAAATTTGTATGGTGTTTTAGTGTATATATTTGCTTATGCACTATTCTTGTTTTATAAAAATACTCGTGTTTACATATATTACTATATATACTATTTACACCAACTGATGGTGGATGAAAATCATTTTGGAAATCATCTCCATTCACATTTTTAACTTGATCTGAATATTCACTATACGATTTGCTAACTTTATTAAAATAGTCATCTATTCTTTTCTTTTCATTATCAATAAACATATCTATTTCGTATTTAACAGGATGTACACAAAATTTAAATTTTTTGAATATATTTACAAACATGTTTCTTAAACAACCATATTCAGCATTAAATGATTGAAGGTTAAATTCTATAAAATTTGGTACTACAATATCTCGTTCTATATTAGCCTTAGAAAACCAGTCGTCGTTCATAAAAATATCCTCCTTTAAATATTTCTTTATAAATGTTTCTGTATTCTTAAGGAACTGCGTTTTATCTTGTTCATTATTAATAATTTTATTATATAATTTTTTAAATATTATAACGTTATCAATTAATAAGGTATCATTTGTTTTACTGAAGACTGTATTTATTTTATTAAATACTATATCTTCGCTCTCCTCCAGCTTGCATTTATTACCTTTAAACACCGCCAGTAATGCTTCTTTCATTTTATTCATCACTTCACTTTCTTTTTTCGGGTTTATCTTTTTCACTATTTTTTTTGATTCATCTGCTTTTTTTTGTATCGTGAAAGAAAATAGAATATCATCATCTGTTAATGTGCCTTTTTCTAGCACATTTCCGACAGCCTCGTTCACTTTATATTTATTTTGATTAGTATAATCAGCATCTTTCACACTCATTGTATTCCTTATCTCTCGCATTTTTTTATTTTGGTTGATTACTTGCGTATTCAAGATTTCTTTAGTTTTTTGATCAATTATACCTTTATCGCTCATTTCATCAAGCATTTCATTATCCACTTTCGCACTACGACCAGGATTATCATAAATAATAATAGTATTAAATGGTTTCGTTTTATCATTGTTTTTTATAACAACTATATAAATCAACATATATTCATAATGTTCTATTATACTCGTATTGCTATTATTGCAACTTGGTGTTCTCTCTCCCTTGAAAGTTTTTATTTTGTCGTCGTCATTATCAGGAATTTTATGTTCATTTAATTTTTTACCGGGTATCCAATATTCATTACTTTTTTGATAATTGAATCTATTAAAGGTATATTGTGCTATATAATCATTGTCATCATCAGAACTATCATTATTATTTTGAGTATTCTTTAACATATATATTAATAAATTATTATTTTTATGTAAATAATATTTAAAAAAAATTGAAATTAAATATGGTTCAAAGAATTTAATTATTATAAATGAGTATAATTTGCAACCTTAAAAACAGCAAACAACAACAAAATAAAATGAGTTTAAGTAGACCAGTAAATAGTATGATATCTTATCGCACTTGCTTTAGTAGTGTAAGTCATCACGGCTATAAATTGGATATGTTGAAGAGTGGAATGCAAAAGTATTTAAGGAGAAGAGAATTTGAAAAGATGACCTGGTGTGTAATAGAAATATTTAAGTTTGAATTATGGGCAAAGGACGATAAAGAGAGAAAGATGTGCAAAGGAATTATAAGTAATTTGTTGAATAGAATTATTGTAATGATGGATGAAGAATTGCTGTTTTGTGAAGTTCAAAATTATTTGTTATTAAGAAAATTTATTGAAAAGTTTGAAGATGATAGGAAAAATGGAGGTAAATTTTTAGTATTAATATGTAGAACTCTGACAAATAGTAGCTTGTTAAGACGAGCTAGTGATATTAGAGCATTTTGGGATTTTAGAATTAGGTTTGGGACTGAATATGTTCAAGAAGTGAAATTGAGTGATGAAGAGTATTTCGATAAATTTGTTGAATGTTTTGAAAGAAAAGATGATGAATGTTTTAAATGGATGTTTAAAATATTTAATGGTAATAAGAAAGGAGATAAGGTAAGATTTAGAAGAAAACAAAATATTTATATGATTTGGGAGTATTTATTTAGTAGAGAAAATGTTAAAGGAAATGGAAGATATAAGGAACTTTTGGAATATAAATTGCGGGAATTTCATAAATTGAATAGAGGAGAGAGATTTATGTTTTTGGCAAATAGTATTGATTTAGTTATGAAATGTGATGGTAAAGAAACTATTTTTGTAAATGTGCATATTTCGCAAATTTGTCAAGAGTTGAGTAGATATGAACAAGATTTTGTGGAAATGTATAAAAAGAATATGGAATATTTGGTAATTGATGATTATGCAATAGATATGCACACCAGTATGGGTCGCAAAATGGGAAAAAATAGAAAGGATTTTGCATTGGAAGGTAGTGTTGTTGTAAATGAAAATGCGGAATTTTTAGTAAAAGAGTGGAGAGATTTTTATATAAAAGAGAAATTGGAAAATCCGGTAAGAAGTAAGAAGAAGAGATGGATAGGAAAGAAGAAAGTGGAAAAGGTTGAGGAAAAGAAAGAAAAAGTTGAAGAAGAAGTTGCGGAAATTATGCTGACCTTAAATCCAAAACCAGAAAACAAAGAAGTTAAAATTAGTAGAGCAGAGATTAGAAAAGAAAAATATAAAAGAATTAAGAAGATGAGAGGAAAGCCTAATTTTGATGATTTGGAAAAAGATTTGGAAAAAGCTGGTGGAATTGATACGAGTAAAATAAAATTGTGTAGCGATATGACTTGCGGAAATAAAGTAATGTGTTTTGAATATAATGGTAAAATTTGGAAAGAAGGTAGAAAAAGCATGAATTATAATAGAGATTATTGTGTATTGGATGACTGTAAAGAAAAATTTGGATTAGAAAAAATTGAAATGCAAAGAGTGTTGGCTAATTTTAGAATAGAAAAAATGGATAAAAATAAAAAGAGTTGGATTGATAATTGGGTTTTAAAATATATTAAAGAAGATGACGAGCCAGTTGTATATTGTGTTATGGATAAGATTGAACCTGGTATTGAAATTGGTAAGGCAAAAGAAATGTTAAAAGATAGAAAAATATTAAAAGAGTTTGTTAAGATTGGTGTGTTTCGAGGTATTTTTAGAGTGAGTGATTTTAATGGAAGAAATGTTATGATAAAAGATGAAAATAAGTTGGTAAGTATAGATGAGGGGGATATTGGAAAGAGAGTGGATATTTTGGGTGGTAATGGAAAGCATAAATGGTTGATTAAAGCGCTGAATAAGGATAAGAGTATTATTAAGGAAATTATGTCCGAATTAATTAGCGTTGAATTTCCATTTGTTAAAAGTATGAAATTTATTGAGGAAAAAATGAGAGAGTATAAGTTTAGTGATGAATTGATAAAAGAAGTGTCTAGAAATTTTAGAAATTTAGTTGCTGATTTAAAGGGTGAGGGCGTAGAGTTTGAATAGAGAGTTTATAAAATTGAATATAAATAAAGTATATAACTTTTTTATATATCATTAAATACTATATTATATGTGTTTTACTGAAAATCAATCATATATAAATACAATTTTATTAGTTGGTAGTGGGTTATATTTATTACCTAATTATAGACTTTCTATTTCATTAATATTTTTAGCTATTAAAGATTTAATACAGGGATTAACATATTATAATTTAAGAAATAATATAGATACTCATTTTTTAACTACTTTATCTTGGATTCATATATCTTTTCAACCATTCATTGTAAATCTATTTCTATCGCATTTTGATAAAAAATTTATATATTGGAATTTTATATTTTTAATTAGTATATTATATGGTTTTTATAATTTAACTGTATTAAAAAAGTTTGATATTCAGAATGACGGAAATTGTAAAAATAATAGTAGAGAAGAGGATGATTATTGTTCACAAAAAACAAAAAGTTATATAGGAAAACATCATATAGGATATAAATTTAAAACAGACAGCACTATGAAATTTATGATTTATTTTTGGCCGACTATTATGTTTATTCCTTCTTTATTTACAAAAAGTCGTCTAATAGGTATTGGTTGGATTATTTTTGTATTATTATTATTCATAATTTTTAATAATGTTGGATCTGGAGAACAAGCCGCAATTTGGTGTTTTGTATCCATAATATATGCGTTACCTATTGCTTTATTTCATAAACATATACAAAAAATTTTAAAATAAATTATTAAAATAATATAAAAAGAATTTATTTATATTTTTTTATAATGTCGGAAAGTTATCGCGTATGCGCAGTATTTACTTTAAAAGATCAATCTTGTAAAAAAAGATTTATTGAATTTGCTAATGGAGAAAATGGATTGAGTGTAACTAGGGCAGCAAAAGGTTGCCAATCATTACAAATGTTTGAATCACGAGAAGATGAAATGAAATTGATTATTTGGCAGAAATGGGATAACAAAGAAAATCAACAAGCATATATTAAACATCGCCATGAAGATGGCACATTTGAAATGATTGGTGAAATTGTTGCTTGTCCACCAGATATTACTCCAATCAAGGATATGGTGATGAAAACAGACGAAGAACAAGTAAGGGACGTTGTTAATGATATGTGTAATGTAGATTACAAGGTTGGAATGAAACATATGCACGATGATTGCGTATTTATTCGTCCATCTGGTAATCCTTTAAACAAAAAAGGATGGGAAGAAATGATGACAAATGATGATGTAAAGGTTGAATCTAATGAGCTTGTTAGTGTAAATAAATTGAGTATTTGTGGTTGTTGTGCATACGTATGTTATACTCAACACGGTAAATTTACTTATAAAGGTACTGAAAACGATGATATTGCTGTATTTACAAGTGTTATGAGAAAAGTTGATGGTAAATGGATGGTTGTTCAAGGACAACGTTCAAGTGGTAGAAATCCAAGTGAATCTATGCCATCATTCGATTAAATAAATTGAATTAAATAAAATATAATTTTTTAATTCAATACAATGGCTTTTAAAACACAATTAATGTGCTTCAGTTATAGTTGTTCTACACAATCAGAAGAACTAACTCAACGAGTAAAATATAGCAATAAAATATTACTTCCCCCAAGTATTTTACAACAATTAAATGACAATGATAATATTTCAAATGATATATTATTTTTCAAAATTATAAATGATAAAAATCAATTCCATCAAATATGTGGTGTACAAGAATTTTCAGCTCCACCGGGTGTTGTTTATTCGCCTTACCACGTTATGGAAGGATTAGGTATTGAACAAGGAGATACTATTACCATAGAATTATCTTGTCCACCAAATGGTTCATATATTAAATTACAACCACATAAAACTGAATTTATTAATCTATATGATCCAAAAGCTATATTGGAAAAAGTATTAAGCAAAGATTATCCTGTCGTTACAGAAGGTCACAGCATTGCGGTGTATTATAAAGAATTAGATAGAGTATTTTATATTGATATTGTTAAAACAGAACCAGCGTCTGTTATAAAAATTGTTAATGTTAATGTTAATGTTGATTTCGCCCCACCTTTGGATTACGTTCCTCCTCCTCCTGTAATTAAATATGATAAAGAAAAATTTCCAGGAAAAGGAAATACACTAGGTAGTAAATAAATTGAAATAATACAAATATATTTTTTTTATATTATTACAATGGAACAAAAAAAAGAAGCCGATTTAAATATTATTATTAATTTTATAGATAACCATACTAATCGCGATGATTTTTATAGTTTATTTTTGAAAGGACCTGACCCTGAATGTGGGTTTATGTGGACCAGTACTGAATGGTGGAGTCCTGAACAATTAAATGCACTTAACATTATTAATAAAAAAGTATTAGATTTTGGATGGGACTCTAGTGGATATGGTATTATGATGAGAACTATACAACATAAAATAAAAAGTAATTTAAAATGGGTTGTTATTGATGATTTAAATGATAATGAAGGTAAATGGGAAGGAGACCCAAGAACTGGTAAAGGTAGTCCCCACTATACAAAGGATGTTGAAAATCCTGAAGATTTTAATAATCAATTAGATAATGAAAAGAATTTTGCCAAATCTTATCTAAAAACATCTATGGGAAAATCTATGGACGACAATAATAAAAAAGCTATGAATATTGTAGCTAATCATGGTTTTAATGCTTCTGTTGATTTTATGATGAAATCTGCCGGTAATGATTACAGCAGAATGCGTAGTATGTATGGGTAATTATACTTCCACATATTCAGGATGACTCTCTTCCTTCTTTCTATGATAACTACATCCATATGCACAATATGATACTCCTGCTATATATAAAACTATACCAGATACAAATAGTCCTACTTCTAATGAATTCATATAATTATTATTAAAAATAATATTTAACTTTTTTTTAAATATTATTTAATAAGGCCTTTTTTTAACTTCTGGTCGTTCCATATAACTAATTTCCTGTGGTGTTGATTCTCTACCCAATGCTTCATTTCTTTTTGGAAATCTACCAAATTGTATAATAGTTTGTTTATGACCAGTAACGTGGGGTTCCATTGATTTTAACATTTCATATTCTTTATCATTATTTGTTACTTCATCAAGAGAACCCATATAAGATACGTGAATTGGTTCCGTTAATTTGCGTTTATTCTTATCGCCAAGTGGATAGTTTCCATATAATTGTTTATGACGAAAAAAATGGTGTTCGCCTTTTTTCTGATAAATCATATTTTCTGTATGCATATAAGGCATAAAAGCAAACATAAATTCATAACCTTTTAATTCTTCCTTATACAATTCCCAACCTAATTCAACAAATATCATAACACCATTATCATTTTTAAATGAATCACCCGTTCCTCTATAAATATGACGACTAAATTGGTCCATTAAAATAATATATGCAACATAACTATCTTTACTAACCAACCAACCATATCCTTTGCCCTTTTCAGCTTCTTTTAATAAATCACCAAACTTTTCTTTAATTTCTTCATCATAATCTTGACTTTTCATAAACCATTTATCATAATCGGCTGTATATAGTCCTTTTGAGAACCAATAATCTAAAACATCTTTTGCTCTGG
>MDSW01172214.1_pt1 | contig 14891 bp, 12 predicted proteins | sample 811171 | NCBI WGS metagenome assembly MDSW01 (sample SAMN05326641, study PRJNA326480) | marine metagenome | isolation source: seawater | place: Atlantic Ocean: North West | collected 2012 | reverse complement strand
TATTTTAATAAAAAGAGGCTTTTACAGCCTCCGCAGAGCATGATAAAGAAGAGATGCAAGCAAATAGCACATAGCACCTATGATAAGGGAACATATAGAATATGAGACGCAGCAGACAAACCAAAATCGTTGGAACCTTGGGCCCCGCCTCCTCCAGCAAAGCCATGATCCGCACATTATTCGAAACGGGCGTTGATACATTCCGCCTGAACTTTAGTCACGGTACGCACGCCGATCATAAAGAGCGCCTGAAATTCATTCGTGAAATTGAAAAAGAATTCAATCATCCGATTGGTGTAATTGCCGATATGCAAGGGCCAAAGCTCCGCGTGGGAAAATTCAAGAACGGCAAGATCGATCTGGAAAAAGGAATGTCTTTACGCTTTGATCTGGATGAAACCGAGGGCAATGAAAAACGGGTAAATCTGCCGCACCCTGAAATCATCGAAGCATTGAACCCCGGTGATCATATTCTGCTTGATGATGGAAAAGTGCGCGTGCGCGTGACAGATAAAGGCGAGGACTTCCTGCAAGTCGAGATTGAGACCGGTGCCAAACTCTCCAATAATAAAGGCTTTAACGTACCCGGTGTTGTGCTGCCGATTGCGGCCCTGACCGAGAAAGATAAAATCGATCTGGAAGCCGCGCTTGATATGGGCGTTGACTGGATCGCGCAAAGTTTTGTGCAAAAACCCGAGGATGTGCAACTGGCACAAGACCTTATTCAGGGACGCGCCAAACTGATGATCAAACTGGAAAAACCGTCAGCTCTGGATTATCTGGATGAAATGATAGATCTTGCCGATGGCGTGATGCTGGCGCGTGGGGATCTGGGGGTTGAAATACCTCCCGAGCGCGTACCAAGCGTGCAAAAGCACGTCGTAAAAACCGTTCGCCATGCGGGGAAACCAATAGTGGTCGCAACCCAGATGCTGGAATCCATGATTGAAAATGCCCGCCCGACCCGTGCGGAGGCCTCTGATGTTGCCACGGCAGTCTATGACGGCACAGATGCGGTCATGCTCTCCGCTGAAACCGCCGCCGGGGATTACCCGATCGAAGCGGTGAGAATCATGGATCGCATATGCGAGACAACGGAAGCCGACCCCTATTACCGTACGATTATGAATGCCGACCACCCACGTTCCAGCGCTACCCCATCCGATGCGATTACCAATGCGGCCGATCAAGTGGCTCAAACAGTCGGCGCTACCTGTATCACAACCTTCACCACCTCCGGCTCCACAACACTGCGCGCCTGCCGTCACCGTCCGCCGATGCCAATCATGTGCCTGACCACGAATAATCAGGTTGCACGTCAGCTCTGCGTGTCCTATGGCGTACATGGTGTGCACGTAGACTATGTGAACGACTTCCGCGAGGCAGTTGCGGCAGGAATTAAACTTGCCAAAGAACAAGACCTTGCCAAGAAGGGTGATCTGCTGGTTATCACAGCGGGCGTACCGTTTGGCGAGACCGGCACGACCAATAACCTGCGCGTCGCGATAGTAGATTAAGATCTAATATCTATGTGCAAATGCACATGGATGCACTCTACCTCACTGACTGGAAATGTGGTAGAATCGGGATATGATTTCATTCTTTAAAAAGAAAAAGAAGCCAGCCCAAAAATCCCGCGAAGATCTTATTGCCGAGGCGAAGAAGAATACCGAAGCCGCGCGTGCGGCCATTGGCGAGGAAACGTTAGAGAAAATCCGTAAACAAATGATGGGGGAGGGAAACAGCCCCCTGGAACAAGCCCGTCGCCAGATCATGGCGATGGATAAAGAACGTATCGCCGATAATATCCGTGCCACCTATCGGGAGGATCGCGATACGTAATTGGTTTTTTATCTGTTCAACCCTAACTCTATAGTTGTTTGGCTTTATTTTGTGACGAGGCGCAAGCGACGATGCGTAGGAAAGCTACGGTAGGAGCGAAGCAACGCAAGTCACGAGATAAATGCAAATGACTATATATTAATAAGCCAGCAATAAATCACGGCTATACTACTAGCATAGAAAATGTGGAGTCCTTAAATGCCAAATTATACAGCCCCCCTCGATAACATCCGTTTTGTACTGCATGACGTTTTACATGCGGAGGAAGCTTTGTCTCCTTTAAGCGCATATGAGGAAACGGCTTCTGCCGAGTTATTCGACCAGATTTTAGAGGAAGGTGCGAAGCTGTGCCAGGATGTGCTCTTCCCGTTGAACCTGACGGGCGATAGCGAAGGCTGTCACTTTGAAAATGGCGTTGTACGCACTCCAAAGGGTTTCAAGGAAGCCTATGATATGTTTGCCGAAGGCGGCTGGTGCGGTGTATCCGCCGATCCCGAATATGGCGGGATGGGTCTTCCCATGCTCATTAACACGGTGATGCAGGAACTGATCTGTTCATCCAACATGGCATTTGGCATGTATCCCGGTCTCTCCCAAGGCGCGTATGAGGCTCTTCATATCTTTGGGACAGAAGAACAAAAACAGCTCTACCTGCCCAAACTCGTCGATGGGAGCTGGGCGGGTACAATGAACCTGACCGAACCGCATTGCGGGACGGATTTGGGCCTGATCAAGACAAAGGCTGTTCCCACCGATGAAGGCGATGACAGCTTTTACATTACCGGACAAAAGATCTTTATCTCTGCCGGCGAGCATGATTTAAGCGAGAATATCGTCCACCTCGTCCTTGCACGCCTGCCCAATGCCCCGGAAGGGGTGAAGGGAATCTCCCTCTTTGTTGTGCCGAAATTCCTTCCTAATGAAGACGGCTCGGTCGGCCCGCGCAATACGGGTGTTGCCTGCGGATCCATCGAACATAAAATGGGTATTAAGGCTTCGGCTACCTGCGTCATGGTCTATGAAGAGGCCAAAGGATGGCTGATTGGAGAGCCGCATAAAGGGCTTCGCGCCATGTTTGCCATGATGAATGCTGCGCGTCTGGGCGTTGCCATGCAAGGGCTCGGCATTGCCGAAGTGGCCTATCAAAACGCCGTATTCTATGCCAAAGACCGCTTGCAAATGCGTGCGCTGGACGGGGCAAAAGCCCCTGAAAAACCGGCTGATCCGATTATTGTCCATCCCGATGTGCGCCGTATGTTGCTAAAATCCAAAGCCTTTTGTGAAGGCGCCCGCGCCCTGTCATACTGGATCGGGATGAGTCTGGATCTGGCCGAGCATCACGAAGATGAAAGCACTCGCGCCGCCGCCGAAGAACTCGTGGCACTCATGACCCCGATTCTCAAAGCCTATCAAACCGATATGGGGTTTGAAGTCGCAAGTGAAGCGATGCAGGTACATGGCGGAAATGGCTATATCCATGAATACGGGATCGAACAATATGCCCGCGATGCGCGGATTGCCATGATTTATGAAGGAACCAACGGGATTCAGGCGCTTGATCTGGTCGGGCGTAAAATGCCCAAAGGATACGGTAAACTACTCCGCCGTTTCTTTCATCCGGTGCAGCAATTCATCGAAGAGAACCAGGAAGATGAAAAGCTACAGGAATTTGTCTTCCCGCTTGCAAAGGCCTTTATGAAACTGCAGCAAACAACAGCCATGATTGCACAAAAAGGCATGGCAGACCCGAATGAAGCCGGCGCAGCATCATCCGATTATTTGCGCCAATTCGCGTTGGTCGCGCTGTCCTATATGTGGACGCGCATGGCCAAGGTTGCACTGGAAAAGCTGGAGAATGGCGGCAATGAAAGCAAAGATTTCTATGAAGAGAAAATCAAGACAGCCCGCTTCTTTACCGAACGCATGCTGCCCGAGGCCGATGCCCGTTTTAAAATGGTGCTCGCCGGTGCAAAAAGCATGATGGATATGGATGAAGACCAGTTTTAGGGCACTCTACAATGTCACGTGATATTGAAGGCGGAACTGTTCACCAACTGCCTAATGATCTGGAACAGGCATTGATTTCCTCTCCCAAAGCTCTGGAAACATGGAAAGATATTACGCCTTTGGCGCGCAATGAATGGATATGCTGGATTGACTCAGCTAAAAAGGAGGAGACCCGCATCAAGCGCCTCAAATGGGGCTATGAAAATTTAAGCGAAGGAAAACGGCGTCCCTGCTGCTGGCCGGGGTGCCCCCATCGATAGTAGATTATAACTCATACGAAAGTTCTGAGCGTGCCACATCTCTATCTTGCTGCAAAACATATGTGGTTTGATTTCGTAGATGCACACTCACATATTCTTGCAATTCGACCGCAATCGGTTTGATCTTTGTCTGCGCGTAAAGCTCTTTATTATATGCCAGCAATTCGGTATTGGATGGATACACATAATTGACCATCGCCCAATCTGTTTCATTATCAGGATTAAATTTCACATCCCCGATATAGGCTCCGTTCCCAAGATGAAAATTCAAAACAGGATCCCGCTCGCCTGCCAGATAATCCATCAATGCGTCTTTTACTAGCTCCTTTGTATCATCAGATACCAAAAGCTGTTGAAATTCCTGAGTTGGTTGTCCTTTATCATCAAAATATCCGGTAAAACCGTCCTGCCCCGCCAACCACTTGGAAAAATTACGGACGGGGGAGAGGGTGGATATAACCAGATCATATCCTTTTTCCTCTGCTTCCTCATGCAGATGCTGATACACTGCCTGAGCCAGGGGGCGCCCACCTTTATCCCACTTCAGTTCAGGCGCGTCACTGCTGGAAATTGTATAAAGCACAGCTACAGCGGTTTCATCAGCTTTAGGCATAGTAAAGGGCTCTATATCCATGCCTTTAATCGCATCCACATCCCCCGGAATTTGGCTATGATCCAAAACAGCACCCGAATGCGGCACGGTCACCATTGCCGTAAAAATACCGGCAGTCACCAACGGATTCCCGGCATTATTAAACACACGCGCAAAACATCTTTTATTATCACCAATATCGCCAATTCGCTTATCCAGCAATTCCGCTACACTATCCACAGGATGAACACGTTCATTTGCCATAAGCTGTTGATGTAAAGATACATTTCCGACGTCCGGCGCAATATGCGTGAATTTTACACCTGCACGCAGTTTTTTGATGATATCTTCGCGCTCGCCTTCTAATTCAGAGATTTCATTATGCGCTCGGCTTGTTGCGGCCTCATTGACAATCAATTGCACAAGGGGGTCTGTATTAAATCCGGAACCGCGGGCAATTTTTGATAGACTCATGACATCATCCTTTATTTCTCAAGAAGACTGTTTTAACACCATAGTTAAATTATGTAAAGTAGATTCTTTTACTCCACGAGGCTGCACTCATAAAAAAACCGCCTATGTCAGGCGGTTTTATAAATCCTTAGTTCATCTAACTTATGCCTTTTTCAATTTCTTGAAGAGATTCAATCCAGCATTTTTAGCAGAATCAACTGCACCGGACGGCACTTTCTGATTTTCATTTTGGCCTTTCAGGCGCTGCATCTTGGCTTCCAGCATTTGCTTGCGGCGTAGCTCTTCACGGCGCTCACGCTCAACCAGCTTCTCTTTATATTCATCAGCTTGTTTTTGCGTATATTCAGTTGTCAAAAGCACCTGATGTGCTTGTTTTTGCCACAGATCGCGCTGACTTTTCAGATCATCCAGCTGAGTTTCCAGATCTTGCACTTTATCTTCCAGCATCTTGATACGCATTTTCTGGCGCTCGAACTCGATCATTTCGGAAGCGCGCTTCAACTCGGCTTCCACATTTGTACTGACTTCAGATTTTTCCTGTTGAGGCTTCAGACCAAAAACACGTTCCAATTCGGACACATCAATAATCGCACGACCATTTGCATCCTTATCAGATGAAATCTTGCCGCTTTTCATTGCGCGTTGAATAGTAGATTTAGATCTTCCGGTCAGCTCTGCTGCCCGTTGGGTTCCAACTTTTGCCATGCGTTTTTTCTCCTATACTTAGGCTTTTTTATTGTAATTCTTTATCCGCAACGACTAAAAGAAACCATAATCCGGCATATAAATGCCGGATCAGGTAAAACCACTTGCTAAACCAAAAACTAGCTTAAGCGGCTTTCTTTTCAGTTCTCTCCTTCAAGAGTGCGGTCAGTCTCTGCCATTGAGCGCCGGAGAAGAGGTGTGCATATACAAATGGCAACCATCCCTTCTTATGCAATTCGATAATTTTATCATCTGGCAGTTCAGCTAATTTCTTTTCATCAATAATTTTAAAACCTGAGAAATTAATGCGTGTGTTATCGCCGCTATTAATTTGTGCTTCACGTGCAACCAACAAATCGCTCTCTACAAGCCATTTACTGAATTCAACAGTCTGGCGAGCGGCTGCATGATAGGACTTACAAAACTCAAGAGCGTTTTCAGCGAGTGGGCTCGGCTTACCTTCCTCTGTGAAGAATTTCTGATCACCGCCTTCTTCGATCAGATCTTTATCCATATCAACACACAAGGAAAGCTGCTCGCTACCAGGCATTTCAGAGAAAATGAAAGGATAACGGCGAATATAAGCTGGAATATAGAATGACTCGCCGTTCCAAGTACCATCTTTATTCAAGAACAGGTTTTCATCGTTCCGTACACCCAAAATAGCAACGGGTGTTGCATTATCATCCGGGCTGAACGCAATCGGATAATAATGACAAATTTGAGGCATCTCGATAAGATTGACAGGGATCGCATTCACTTTCGAGGTAAAGCCCAAACCAAAGTTCTTTTTCAGACCAAGATTAGCATGCTTTTTCGCATCCAGAGGCTGGGGATCATGGTAGAATAACGGCAAATTAGAAGCCGCTGTCCCGGCAGGCGCACTCCCAGCTGCCTTGCCCGCATCTGCATTATTTGCTGTATCTTTTTTCTTAGTCATTAAGCAACCCCTTTGAAATTTATATTTGGATAAAATGTTAAAACTATTCATAACTAAACAGAGTTAGGCTCTAAAATCAAATCTTTTTCGCTATAGATTCACACCTTTTTCTTTTCTTTACTGCCTAAATTGTCTATCTTTCATGAAATACAACAACCGTGAAGGGGTGAATATGCGCATAGGTGTTGTCGGAACCGGATATGTCGGTCTTGTTTCAGGAACCTGTTTTGCCGAATTTGGCATCGAAGTCACATGTGTGGACAAGGATGAAACGAAAATAAAAAACCTGCATAAAGGTATCATGCCCATCTATGAGCCCGGACTTGATACTCTGGTAGACAAACAGGTTAAAGCCAAACGCCTTTCCTTCACCACTTCACTGGCCGATGCCGTCCCCGAAGCCGATGCGGTTTTTATTGCGGTTGGAACGCCTCCCCGCAGCACGGACGGTCATGCGGATCTGACTTACGTCTATGAAGCTGCCCGCGAGATTGCCCGTCATCTGAAGGGCTATACCGTCGTTGTCACCAAATCGACTGTCCCCGTTGGCACAGCAAAAGAAATTGAAAAAATCATTCGTGAAGAACGCCCCGACGCTGATTTTGATATTTGCTCTAACCCTGAATTCCTGCGTGAAGGCGCTGCCATTAATGACTTTATGCGTCCCGATCGGGTTATCATCGGTGCAAAAACCGAACGTGCAGAAAACGTGATGCGCGCCTTATACCGGCCGCTTTATCTAAATGAAACTCCGGTTGTCTTTACATCGCCGGAAACTGCGGAAATCACGAAATATGCCAGTAACGCGTTTCTGGCGACCAAGATTACATTCATCAATGAAATTGCAAATCTTTGCGAAAAGGCGGGTGCGAACGTACAGGACGTATCCCGTGCCATGGGGTTAGACGGGCGGATCGGTTCCAAATTTCTACATGCAGGTCCCGGCTATGGCGGCTCCTGCTTTCCGAAAGATACACTGGCCCTTACCCAGATCGGACATGTGATGGGTGCCCCTCAAAATATTGTAGAGGCCGTAGTACAAGTAAATACACAGCGCCAAAAAGATATGGCGCAACATATTATTCAGGCCTGTGGGGGTTCTGTTGACGGTATGAAAATCGGGGTGTTAGGCATCTCGTTTAAACCGAATACAGACGATATTCGCGAAGCCCCGAGCCTTGTTATTATTCCCGAACTACAATTGGCCGGCGCCACCATCGCAGCACACGATCCAATCGCAATGAAGGAAGCAAAAAAGCAGCTGGAAAACGTGACATGGTGTGATGATTTATACGATACCGCCAAGGATGCGGATGCTCTGGTCATTATTACGGAATGGAATGAATTCCGTGCCCTCAATCTGGAAAAACTTGGCGAGATCATGAAAACAAAACGTCTGATCGATCTGCGTAATATTTATAAGCTGCCTTATATGAAAGAAGCCGGTTTTCATTACGTATCTATCGGGCGCCCTGAAGTTCATCCCTCACCCGAGATGCAGAGCGTGAAGACAGCATAACCTGCATAATGATGCTGACACAATCCGCTCCGGCAAAACTTAATTTATTCCTGCATATCACAGGAAAACGGGAAGATGGATATCACTTGCTGGATTCTCTGGTCGTTTTCACGGAATTTGCCGATCAAATCACATTCACCAAATCATCTGACTTCCGGTTCTCATCAAGCGGTGCTTACTCCAAACACATAGATCCTGCCCATAATCTGGTTACGCAAGCGGTGCATAAACTTGCAGCACTATACCCTCACGTTTCGAATATCCGCATTCATCTGGAGAAGGAGATTCCTATAGGCGGCGGACTTGGGGGCGGATCATCGGATGCTGCTGCAACCTTACTCGCTCTTAATCAGTTTTTTGCACTCGACATACCAAAAGAAAAACTATTTGAGACAGGACTTTACATAGGGGCGGATGTGCCTGTGTGCCTAGCTCAGACCACATCGCATATGAGAGGGGTTGGGGAAGATATCTCGCCCATCAATTGCCCTCCCCTACATCTTCTTCTTATTAACCCGGGCATCCAGATTTCGACCCAAAAAATCTTTCAGAACAGAGCGGCTTCCACCACACATTCACAACATGCTCATCTCCCGGATTTCAAAGACTATGAAGCCCTGATCCGTTTTCTAAAAGAACAGGATAATGATCTTTTTGAATCAGCATCATCTCTCTATCCGGTGTTAAAAGACGTTATTCATGAACTCTCCATTCAAGATGGATGTAACCTTGCGCGAATGAGTGGCTCCGGTGCCACATGCTTTGGGATTTTCGAACATCAGGCACATGCCGAAAAAGCGCGTAGCCTGATAGAAAAACGTCACCCTGATTGGTTTGTCCGAGTGACGCATACTTTATGAAACTACTTTAAATCATCTCTCACGAGAGCCAAGCTCTTCCATACTTGAACCTGAATTAATGCGCAGATTTTTGGCCAGCATATGCACCAGAAGATCCTCCGTCGGCTCACCCGTCACATTCATATTATGACGCGCCTGATACAAACGGATCGCATCTTGCGTGAGCGGCCCTAACTCGCCTGTCGCAGGTCCTGGATAGAGGCCCAGACCAATCAATTGTTTTTGGATCTGGCTAATCGTATTATCAATATCGGCTTTGGATGCCTGAGTTTCATTTTTATAAGAAGAAGATGCCTCTTTTGCCATTCTCTCAACAGCCGGAGATTTGAAATCCTCTACCAGACGGTCAATATCCGCTGGCTTCACATTCATTGATTTTGCCAATTGTTCCATAGCTCGGCGCGCATCAATATTGCCATTATCAGCCGCTGTCTTATACCATAACAAAGCTTCATCCGGCTGCGTATCTCCAAGAAGTCCGTTTTCATAGATCAAACCCAGATTAAATGCGGCTTCCGTAATCCCGCTTGCTGCTGCTGTTTCAAAATATTCAGCCGCACGTTTCGGATCATAGGACACACCGATACCCTCAATATAAGCAATCCCCAGATTATATTGCGCTTCAGGATGTCCCAACTGGGCGGCTTTACGATACCATTCGAGCGCCGTCTCTATATTCTGATCTACGCCTAGCCCCTGATGATAGAGCACACCCAGATTATAACGTGCGTTTGCTACACCATTTTCAGCGGCTTTTTCAAACCAATATGCTGCGCGGTCATAGTTTGGTGTCACATTCGCATGTCCCGCCGTATAAATAGCCGCCAGGTCATGTTGCGCTTCCGAATTGCCTTTGAATGCAGCCCGCTCAACCGCCTTGATTTGTTTTGGCAAGGACGCGTCCGGTTCTATATCGTGGCTGGCAACCTGCGCTATATCTTCGGATGTAATCGCCGCTTCAGATGATACAGGACTTTTTTCAGGAGATGCGTAATTCACCTCCTTATAGGAGCCATCATCTCCCATATCATCAGCCACAGCACCAGTTTCAGAAATCGCAGCGCCGGATGTAGGCTGAATATCATTTAGAGCTGCTCCGATCCGTTCTTCCTGATTTACTGCAGCAATATCTGTGTAAGTATTACTATCAGCAACCTCTTCGGCTTCAGCATCTATACTAATATCATCTACATCCGAATAAGTCCTATCCTGAACAGGCTGCTCCTGAACGGAACGCATCGTTGCCACTTTCCGGTTAATGCCCAGGGAGGATGCCTCGGCTGTTTGCACCGGCTTTTGTGCTGCCTCGTAAGAGGCCAGAGGCATCTTATATATGGATGGACTTTCCTGACTGATCCACCACCCGGAGAAAGCCGCTAATACAACAAACCCGGTTACGGCAGCCACTTGTCCTTTCCAGGAGGTAATACCGGATAATACGGAAGAAGACCTCAAATTGCCGGTTTCAAGACCATGAGCTTTTTCAAAATGATTTGTCCTTTCATAGGGAAGAGCATCATCATCTTGATCATCTATCGTTTCATCAAACTTGGAAAATACAGGCAAGGATATCTGATCCGCTTTTGATGCAACGGATTGATCTGTCAACAATACCATCGCCTTGGATGCAAGGGCTTTGCGTGTATCTGCAATTCCTTCTTCCAGATATTCCAGCTTACGTGTAAGCTTTTGCTTGTCCTGAACCAGTTTATCGACGCGACGGGTCAGACGCGATTGCATGGATAGAGCCTCGTCAATCCGTTCGACAAGACGAATCGTCTGTAAATCGGATTCTTCCATCCGGCTGAGAATTTCCTGATGCAAGGCATGATCCGGCTCTTTACTTTGCTCGTTCGTAGAGCGCTCCAGTTCCGTCAAACGTTCTACAATCGGTGCTTCCTGAAGCTCGCTTCGGCTCAATCTGTTCTCAAGAGAAAGATATGTTTTTTCGGTCGATGTCGAACGGTCTTCCAGTTCATGCAAGGTTTTTGATTGCTCGTTCAACGCATCCCAGAACTCATTACGTTCTTTCTCCATGTCACCGATACGAAGACGGATCTGCTCCAAAAGCTTGATAATCTGTTCATCCCGCGAATGGGTAGTACCGGATTCCGGCTTACGGTTATACAACACCGCACGTTCGGCTGCGCCACGATCATCGCGATCATTCTGTGGGATCTTCGCCATCGTCATAAACTCCTGATTCTTTGCTTAATTATGGCTAACTATAATCATGTCCTATAGGAAACACCATGATATTTTTATAGTTTTCCACAAGCGGAAGAATCCGTACCCTACCGAATGGTAATACACTGACCAACATATTCCTGCACCTTATGTTTTGCAGGGGGTTTGGACAAAAAGCCAAGTGCGCCTTTTTCCAGAGCTTTCATTACATTTCCAGCCGAACTATCCGAACTGAGAACAATAATAAATGCATCGGCGTCAAGATTGATAATTTCATCAACAAGCTCCAGTCCGTTCTTTCCGGGCAGATGAATATCCACAAACACAATATCCGGATTGCTTCGCAGATATTCGGACATTACATCCTCTCCGCTTCCTACTTCGACGATCTTTCCATAGCCTTGCAATAATCTTAACATGGACGCACGGATAAACTTATCATCGTCGGCCACCATGATCACATTATCCCGTCGGGCCACACGTTCCTCATATAAACTTCCTTCATCAAAAAACATCCCTCCATCTTCGCGCTCCATCAAATTCATCTGGATTTGCTTTATGCCGGCAGCATTTACTTTGTGCGTCATTACCCGGCAACAATGTTTCGGAAGTTTTCCCTCAATTTCAGCCTTCACATGCACAAAATTATTCACCTGTCCCAGCCGTACGAGCATCACAATCTTTGCCGCGGATAAAGGGTAGAGAAGCCCTTCCGTTCTTTCATATTGATGCAATAGTTTTTCAATAATATCCTCCCGACTCAATGTGCTTGTTTTCAAGATATTAATATTCACAATTTGCCATTCTTCCACATGATTCCGTATGGAAGGGGCCAAAGCGATCAATTCCGCATCATGTTTTTTATCAACTAATATCATGCATCAATTTCCTTCAATGCCGCACATACATTCGCATATGCCTTTTCTATCTGTCGGTAAAGTTCTGTACGCTCTTCCAGACTCCCTGTTTTCATTTCCTGTGCGTCCGAACATAATGACCTTAATTGTTCTGCTCCCAGATAGCTGGAAGCGCCTTTCAATTTATGCGCCGCATCTGACCATGCCGTATTCTCACCTTCACAGATATTTTCTTCCAGCAACCCCAAAGCCTCGCTTGCTGTTTCATGAAAAACCTCCACAAGTTCACGGATGGCATCCGGATCCCCATCCGTATACTCCTCAAGACATGAAAGATCTATAATCTGTGTGTCCGATATTTCCGTCATATGTACACCACCTTCTGTTTATTAGATATCTGCTGCCTCACCAATCCACTTATTCAGAGCATGGGCAATCTCCTGCTCCTTGAATGGTTTGTTGATATAATCACTCATTCCAAAACTTAAACATTTTTCCCGGTCACCCACCATAGCATCTGCTGTCAGAGCGATAATCGGAACCGGTTTCATACCCCGTTCTTCTTCCATTTCACGAATGCGGGTCGTAGCCTCGAATCCATCCATTTCAGGCATCTGGCAGTCCATAAATATAATATCATAGGCTCCCTCTTTGACCTTTTCGACTGCCTCAATGCCATTCGTGGCTGTCTCGATATGAAGACCGAACTTGCTCAACACCTTGTTAATCAGCATCATATTCATCTTCATATCATCAACCGCCAGCACCTTCTTATCCGGATATTGATGATATCCTCCGCTGACCTTCTCCGCATCCTTACGGGACATCCCCTGACCCACATTATGCCGTGTCATAAAATGCGCACTTTTCATTTTTTCTTTGCGGCTGCGAGATGCAATATCCACAGCCTGCACAATCTGATCCTGACGAAATGGCTTGTTAAAATAACCATCCAACCCCATCTCTTTCAGTTCTTCATAGGGTCTGCGCTCCATTGCTCCAGACACCATAATCAAGGCCATTTTATCGAATTTTTTCTGGGCACGTATTTTTTCAACCAGCTTTAACCCATTCATATCGCCCAAAGCATAATCGATCAGACAACAATCATATTCCGCACCCTCCTCTTCAAGTATTCCCAGAGCCTGTCTCGCATTCTCCGCCATGTCACAGGATATTTTCCGCCGCTCGAGAGTCAGGGCAAGCAACTCGCGGGTCATATCATAATCATCGATCACAAGAACCTTCAAATGAGGCAAATCATCCAGCGGAATATCGTCTTCCTCACATTTTCCTTCTTTCAATATGAGGTCAAAAATAAAGCGAGATCCTTTTCCCTCCTGACTCTCCACACGAATAGAGCCGCCCATCATGTCCACCAGCTCCGATACAATTGTCAGCCCCAATCCCGTCCCGCCGAATTTACGGGTTGTGGATTCTTCTGCCTGAGAGAATTTCTCAAATATTTTTAATTGCTTGTCTTTGGGAATCCCAACCCCCGTATCTTCCACACAACAAGACATATGCACGACATGCGCTTCAATATCCCGTATTCGCCCTATACGAACCAAAACATGTCCGGTAGATGTGAATTTCAAGGCATTACTTGTCAGGTTGGCAAAGATTTGTTTAATCCGCACAACATCCCCTTCAAGGCATACGGGAAGATCAGGATCTATCTCGATAATCAATTCAATTCCTTTATCTCTCGCCTGATAGGAGTAAAGGCTAACAACCTCTTCGATTGCTTCCGGCAGATTGAAAACCGCCTGCTCGAGAACAAGTTTTCCGGCCTCAATTTTCGAGATATCAATGATGTCGTTGATAATACTTAATAACGTATCACCGGAATTCTTGATCGCATTCGCCCATTCTTTTTGCTCCGGCTCCAGCTTGGTATCCAGCATCAAAGTGGACATACCGAGAATGGCATTCATAGGCGTGCGTATTTCATGCGACATATTTGCCAGAAAATCACTTTTGGCACGGTTGGCCACTTCAGCTTTTTCTTTGGCGTCAAGAGCATCCATCCGTGCCTCTTCCAGCTTATCCGTATATTCCTGCATTTGTTCGTTCAGGCGCTTTTCCTGTGAAATTTTCTCGTTTAACTGGGTTTGTAAAAGCTTGTCCTTCCGCCGCTGGTATAAGGACAGGAATATATATGCACTAATAAGGAAAGATAAAAGGAGGCCGCCGAGCAGAACAACATACTCGTTTTTCAATTCACGTTCAAAATGTCCCGATTTTGGCCAATATTCTAATATCCATTTTTGGGAAAAGATATCAACAACAGCCGTATGAAGACTTTCTTCAGTCGTGGTATCTTCAATATTCTCATATACGAGCTGTCCCGGCTGATTCAAACTGACCCGTACATTCAACCCCTCATAATCCCTGTATTGCACAAAGGCTTCTTCAAAAAAACTATCTATCTGGAAACTCAGCACAACATATAGCATATCCGCATCATATTCCATGCTTATACGCTGGTATAACTCGTTGCTCCGATCTCTCTGGAAAAGGGGATAAAAAACAAAAATGTCACCATCGACATCCTCGAACGTATTTCTCGCCTGCACAGCTATTCCTTTATTCAACGCGACAGACTGCTTGGCGGCATCTATAAAACCTTCTTCTTTGCCTACCTT
>MDSW01078693.1_pt1 | contig 14892 bp, 18 predicted proteins | sample 811171 | NCBI WGS metagenome assembly MDSW01 (sample SAMN05326641, study PRJNA326480) | marine metagenome | isolation source: seawater | place: Atlantic Ocean: North West | collected 2012 | reverse complement strand
TTGAGCAGCGCAATGGACTATCATTTCTATGTCTTTGTTGTTTAAAAAAATATTTTCTATTTGGTCTTTGTCACGGATATCTACATTAAAGTGGGTATAATTTTTTTTTGTATTTAAAAATTCAAGATTTTTTTTGTTTGAAGCCTTTTCTCCAAAAAAGATTTTTCTTTGGTCATTATCAACACCTAATACATTTATTTTTTTATCTAAATAATAGTTTGATATTGTAGACCCTATCAGACCTAATGAGCCTGTTATTAAAATTTTCATATTAGTTTGGATTCTAATTAAATATAATTTTTATAATTTAAAAAATATTGCATCAAACTGAAGTATCTTTGAATTATTTTGGTAACTAAAATTATAAATCCCAAATAACTTATATTTTTTTTCTTCAAAATAATTAAGATAATAATTTAAACTTTTTTGTTCATCGTACTGTTCTATGATCAATATTTCTAAATATATAACTTTTACATTTTCAGATGAAATTATATTATCAGCTCCTTGGAGAACTTTATATTCAGAACCTTGTACATCTATTTTTAAAATATCGATAGTTTTGATATTGTTATCTCTTACAAAAGAGTCAATAGTCTCAAATTCACATTCAACAGTCTCAATCTTTTTTGGTGGTTTGTATCCAAAACTTTCCATTGCTCCGTCAATTAATTTTGTACTTGAATTTATTACTGATAAGCTTTGGTCAAATTCGTCGATATAATTATAAAATTTTTCTTTACCTATGAAATTACTTAAACCAATATTAAAAGCCTCCGTATTCTCATGTAGTAATGAAGTTTTTTTTAACTCTTGGTAACTATTCTCAAATGGTTCGAAACTATATATTTTTGAATTCGGAAAGTATTTTTTAAAAATAATTAATGTTTCGCCTTTGTGCGCGCCAACATCAAAAATTATATTTTCTTTATCGAATTTTACTAATTCTTTTAAAGCTTCAATGTATCTTGGAGTAGAAAATGAATCATCACTTAATTCTGAAAGAATATTGCCAATTTCTTCTTTTTGAATATCTTCATTAAGAAGTTCTTTAATATAATTATTTAATCTTATTTTTTCATTATTTAAATTTTTATTGTTATTTTTAATTTCATTTATTTCATTTAAATATGAAACTTTTAAACCAAAAGTTTTAAGAATTCCATTAACTAGTTTTTTAAATTTATTCATATCTAGCTTGATGTTCCAAAAATTTGTATCTGTTCAGAAATATAATTTGAAGTATATTCCATGTTAAAATATTTGTCATTGCATTCTCTTCCATAATTTAACATTTCTATATGTTTATTACTGTTAAGTATTTTTTCTACTTTTTCATGAATTGAATCTATGTCATCGTGTTTTATTAATAGTGCTAATTTGTCCCACTCAATTTTGTCCTGATAAGGTAATAGAAAATCATCACTTATGTAAATAGGTATGCTTCCTAAATTAATACTTTCATAAAGTCTGAATGAGGTTGGCCCATACCCTCTTGGACATAATGTAAATATTGACTGAGATGTTAATTTTCTAAACATTTTATTATCTTTTTTAGAGGCACTTGTTCCTAAAAAGTTTATAAGTTTATAGCCATCAAAGTGTTGATACATTTTCAACAACTCTTCTCTTATTTGGTGATTATTTCTTCCTAAATAGCCAACTTTGATCTTTTTTTTTGACATAAAAGTTGGCGCCTGTTTTTCGGTCAGAAGAGGAATGGTAATATAAGATAAATTAGTATTTTTTGGAGTATTAAACATACCACCACAGCTAAATACGATCGTATTATTTAAATTAACTAAGGGACCACCTGCGTATTGAGTGATGGTAAAAAATTTTTTATTTTGAAAGTCTATTTCACTTAAAAAGCTATTGAGAATTTCAATTTCTTTGCCATACTTATTTTTCACAAGATAGTTAGTCCATTGTATTGGAAGGTAAGTTAATTCTGATTTTATTTTATTATTCACATAATAATTATAAAAATAACCCTCAATCCCAATCGACTTGTTGTGAATCGGATAGTTTAGTACAGATAAATCTATCAATTCTTTTGGTATGTTTTCAATCATTTTGATTTTTTAATTTTTCTAACAAAGTAGTTACTTTCTTATCTGCTTTATCTTTATGTGATACATAATAGCTGTCTGGTCTTAAACGATGGTAATGTGAAAGGCCTGACAAAACTTTAATTTCACAATTATTTGATAACCAAAAATAAGAGACTGCTAGTGCGTCTGCTGATGCAAAATCTTCATTTAATCCCTTTTTACAATTATCTAGATATGTATTCTTGTCGAATAACCAATTTCCTAAATTTAAAACAAAATCCATATTTTTGCTTGTTATATTGCTTACAGGTATATTTGATTGAATATTTTTTTTACTTATTAAAGTATCATTTTGAACAATCACAATCTTATCGATAATATTTTTAGAGATCGTGACTTTTCCTTTTTTAAAAAGTTTTAATGATCCAGGAATATATAGTGTGTTCTGTTTAAAATCTTTTTTTATAATAGTGTTTAGATAATTTAAAGATTTTTTATCAGGAATATTATCTGAATCAATTTGATAAACGATATTATTTTTACATTTTTCTATTGAGCAAAACTTATTTTCAAATCCTCCTAAATTTTTTTCGTTTCTGAAGAGTTGTATTTTATTTTTATACGTTCTATTTAAGTTATTTACAATTTTTTTTATCTTTCTAAATTCTTTTAAATCGGAACAATCATCGGAAACTATTACTTCATCAGCAAAATTACTCTCAAGAAATGGAGATATGCAACTTTTTAAATATTTTGATGAATTGTATGTTGGAACAGCTACGCTAATTTTATTCATTTTTAAGATATCGTCATTATAGTTATTAAAGTGAATAGTATTATTCAAGAATTTTTTATATATAATTTAAACAATTTTGTGAGGACAATTGCTAATTAGTTTTAACAAACTTATAAACAAATATAACCTAAAAATAAAAGGTGTATCCCACTTTGGTGCGCATAAAGGACAAGAAGTAAAAAGTTATTTAGAAAACGGTATAACAAATATACATTTATTTGAACCACAAAGAAATGTTTATGAATTATTAAGTTATAAATTTAAGGATGTAGATGAAGTCAATTTGTATAATTTTGGTCTTGGAGACTCAAATGAATCAATGACTCTCAACGTAGAAAAAAATAATGATGGAATGAGTTCTTCTGTATTAGAACCACTTGAGCATAAAAAATATTATCCAAAAATTGAATTTAACGAGTCTGAACAAATAAATATAAAAAGATACGAGGATTTAGGTCTGTCAAATGTAAATTTTTTGAATATAGATATACAAGGTTTTGAATTGGAAGCGTTAAAAGGATGTGGAGACAAATTATACGAAATTGACTATATATATATTGAAATTAACAGAAAAGAACTCTATCTTAATAATCCACATATAAGTGACATTGATAAATATCTCAGAAACTATCTCTTTTTGAGGGTCAAAACTGTCTGGGCAAGTTCAAATTTACCTTTTGGTGATGCTCTCTATATAAAAAAAGATAATTTATCAAAAAATTATATAATTTTTTGTAATGCTAAATCCTTATTGTGGTCGACGGGATTATTTTATGTTTTCATTGATTTTTCTAGGACAATAAAAAAATTTCTTATCAAAATTAGTAACTATTTAAAAACTATAGTGTAGATATGTCTAATTTTTGGTCAAAGGAATTACCTGTAGGATATTATGACGAAATTCTTAAAGATGAAAAAAATATAAAAAGAGGTATACAAAAAAATTGGCATATGACAATTTTTAAAAATGTCTCTAAAAATATTACTGATAAAATGACTCATCTTGATTATGCCTGTGGCCCAGGTACTTTTATTGGAAAATTTACAAATGCAAAATCAATTGGAGTTGACTTGTCTGAACAACAAATAAACTATGCAAGTACTACTTATCAAAATGAGGGAGATTTTTATACACTTCAAGATTTTAATATCAAAGATTATGAAGGAAAATTTGATGTAATCACCGTTTTAGGTTTATTGGAATTCATTGATTCAAAAGATGCTGAACAACTAATTGATAATTTACTAAAGCTGATTAAGAAAGATGGAAAAATAATTTTTTCAACTCCTAATTATGGTGGTTTGATGAAAATTCTTGAATTGATATTGAACAGATTAGGTCCAATAAATTATAAAAATGAATTTAAAGTTAGATATACAGAAAATAAAATCAATAAACTCTTTTCAAATATATCACAAAATTATAAAGTCGAAAAAATTGTTAATTTTGGAATATTTTTGTCCTTTTTAAATATAAGAATATCAAATAGAGCTATTTCACTGATCAATAAACTGTTTAAAGGATATTTTGGATTCGTCTTTCTTATTTCAATACAAAAAGAGGATTAAAAAAACCTAATAACTTTTTTAGTGATACTATTTAAAATATGCAATTACCAAATATTAGTATTATTTTACCTACATTTAACGAGGGAGAAAATTTAAAGCAGTTAGTACCTGAGCTGTTAACCGTTTTTAAAGATTTAGATTTGAAAGACTCAGAAATTATAATATCTGACGACGGATCTACTGATAATACAAAAGATATTTTGGAAAAAATAGATTTTAAAGACAACAATGTAACTTTACTAGAGCGCTCTGCGAAGCCTTCTCTTCCTATGTCAATATATGATGGAATTTGCTTGGCAAAAAATGAAGTTATTATGTGGTTAGATGCAGATGGCTCTATGCCAGCTGCTACTGTAAAAAAAATGATACAAGCATATTCAACAGGAGATAAAAATATAATTATTGCTTCAAGATTTGCAGAGGGCGGTGGATATAAAGGAGTTAAAGAAATAGGAAAAACAACAATTATTGATGCCATAAAAAATGTAAAAAATTCAAAAGATTCTGTCTCAGGAATGTTGGCTTCAATAATTTTTAATAAATTATTAATTTTTTTACTCTCAAGTCCAATAAAAGATATAACAAGTGGCTTTATTATTGGTGAAAAGAAATACTTTCATAAATCATATTTTGAAAATTCTTCGTATGGTGAATATTTTGTTTATCTTTCTGCTGGCTTAATAAAAGAAAATATAGCTATTCAGGAATTAGGTTATATATGTGAAACACGTGTTCATGGTGAATCTAAAACTGCAAGTAGTATTTTTCAATTAATAATGAGAGGAATACCATATATTAAGGCTGCAATTATATGTAGAATAAAATAATGGATATACATGATGACGATGGCAATACACTAGCTACAGTCATAAGATTTCAGGATATTTCTAGTGGAAAAAACTTTATCACTGATAATCAATCTGAATTTCAGCTTGCTTCTTTTGGCCTAGATGAAAATACAATCATTGAAAGACATTATCATCCAGATCAAAATCGAAATATTTTAAAAACAACGGAAGTTTTAATTGTCTTGGATGGAGAATTAATAATTGAAATTTATGATAACGATCTAAATTTTGTAGATAAAGTTTTGCTTAAAGAGAAAGATACGATTGCCCTTGTTGATGGTGGTCACGGAATTACTTGTAACAAAGATACAAAATTTATCGAAGTTAAACAGGGTCCTTATAAAGAAGATATTGATAAAAAGAGATTTTAAATTGATTAGAGTATTTGAGCCAAGAACAACAATATATGACAAATACTCAGTTCTAAAAGCACTCACAAAAAATAACATATCAGGAACAAGTCCTGTAATTCAAGAGTTTGAAACAAATTTTGCTTCAAGGTTTAATCGTAAATATGGTGTAGCTGTTTCAAATGGTAGTGTTGCACTTGATATCGCATTTAAATCATTAAATCTCAAAGAAAACGATGAAGTCATTCTTCCTTCTCACACAATAATTTCATGTTTATCAGCAGTAATTAGAACAAATGCAACACCTGTTTTCTGTGACGTTGATCCTATTTCATGGAACATGACCCTAGACAATGTAAAAGCAAAGATAAGTCAAAATACAAAAGCAATTTTAATGGTACACACTTTTGGTTTACCAGCACAAGCTGAAGAAATAGAAGAGTTTTGTAATGAAAACAAAATTTTTCTCATTGAAGACTCTGCGGAAGCACACGGACAATCGTATAAAGATCAAATGTGTGGTTCATTTGGTGATATTTCGACGTTTAGCTTCTATGCCAATAAACATGTAACAACCGGAGAAGGTGGAATAGTATTAACAGACTCAAAACAATATTATGAAACATTACTTCAATTTAGAAATCTAGATTTTAGAAGTAGTGAAAGATTTAAGCATGAAAATCTTTTTTGGAATTATAGAATGGGTGGACTTCAAGCATCTTTAGGTTTGTCTCAAATTAAAAGTTTAGAGAGAACTATAAAACTAAAAAGAAAACAGGGAAATTTCTACCAAAGCCTTTTAGAAAACTATAAAGATATTATACAAACTCAGCCAGATTTTTATTATCAAAAACCAAACCATTACTGGGTTTTTGGGATTGTACTAAAAACAGACAATATTAGAGATGAATTAATAAGCTCAATGTTTAATAATGGAATTGAAACAAGACCATTTTTTTGGCCTCTTCATTTGCAAAATGCATTACCTAAAAAATATAGAAAAAATGAATCATTACCAAATTCTGAGAAAATTGGCAAAAATGGATTGTATATACCAATAGGTCCTCATATCAATAAGAAAAAACAAAAATTTATTATTACTTCATTGATTAAAAATATAAAGTCACTTTAATTTTTTATAATATCATATGTCTCTAACAGACTAGAAACAATGAAATCTGGTTTGAAGTCACTTTTATATTCGTATTTTGTATTTTTAATATAAATAGTTTTCATATTACATTTTTTTCCTAACTCTATGTCTGTATGTTTATCGCCAATAACCCAAGATTTTTTTAAAGAAATATCAAAATCTTTTCTTGCATTCAATACCATTCCTATATTAGGTTTCCTGTTTTCTGATGGGTTTTCATTTGTAGAAACATCAAAGTAAATTTTGTCAATTCTTCCACCACTCTTATTGATTCTTAAAATAATTTCATCATTTATTTTATTAAGTTCTGAAATACTGAAATATTTATGTCCAACACCGCTTTGATTTGAAATAATTATATTTATAAAATCAAGAGTACTTAATTTTCTTAATCCATCTAAATTTTCTTTTTGAATTTTAATATTATCTAATGAATCTAAATATCCGACATCGTCGTTTATAGTTCCGTCTCTGTCAAAAAAAATAGCTCCTCTAGAAGCCTCCTCATTTGCAAATAAACTTGTAGTTGAAATATTTTCTAACATTGGGTGTAAAACTATTTTTGTTCCATATCTTTTAAGAACAACGTTTTCTACTGGATTTGTTATCCATTCATTTGTCAGAAAATAAAAATCAGGTCTTATAATTTCTAAAGTATTATTTGGTATTAATTCATCAAATGAATAGAGATATAATTCTTTAAAGTCGTTATTTATACTATTTATCCTTATATCCAAATTATTGAAAGGTCTCTGATTTCCCTTATATGTTTTTATACTTTGATCACTATTTATTAAAACAAACAAAAAATCCACTTTTTCAGAGCAATATCTTAAAGCATACTTATGACCTTTGTGATAGCCATCAAATGAACCACTTATCGCACCAATTTTTTTACTTTGGGATTTTATTTTATTAACCTGTGTCAAAAGCTCTTTAGTGGTTTTAAGAATCAATTTTGATCATTAAATTATTGAAGCTTCAATATTCATACAAATAATCTGTCCTATTGTGATGTGAGCCTGTTGTACGACCCCAGTCTTAGATGAAGGAATTTTTATCGTATTATCAGAATACTCAAGTACATTTTCATCATTTTCACCAACTAAACTAAATGTTTTCATATTAAGCTTCTTTGCTGTCTTAAGAACTTCAATTATATTTTTACTTTTACCAGACGTAGATAATACAAATAAAAAATCTTTTTCACTACAAAGTGCTTCAACTTGTTTTGAAAAAATATATTCAAACCCAAAATCATTCGCTATTGATGTAATAACGGATGTGTCAGTTGTTAAAGCTACTCCTGGAATTGGTAGTCTATTTTTTTCAAATCTTCCAACAAGTTCAGCAGCTAAATGCTGCGAGTCTGATGCCGAACCACCATTTCCACAAAAATAAATTTTTCCTCCTTTATTAAGTACATCAATACATATTTTTGAAATTTCTAATATTTTTTCAGTGAGTTCTAATTGATACTCTGAAATTTTTAAGGACTCAGTCAAATAGTCTTCAATATTTTTTTTATTTATTTGTTTAGAATCAAATTTTTCAATCATAAAATTAAATTGTTAAACATATACTAATATCAACCTAGCAAATTAAAAAAGAAACAAATGATAAAATCAACAGCAAAAAATTATGTTTTAGGTCAACCTTGGGGTGGTCTTGGTGACAATTTACAATATTCAAACTTACCAAAATTGTACAACGAAAAAGGAGATAAATTTTCAGTATCAGTATTAAATCATGAAAGAAATAAAAACATATATGACTTTTGTTGGAAAAACAATCCTGATTCCCTCGGAAAAGTATTTAAAAAACCAAATATTGGATGGAACATCTGGATTAGTAATTTAGAAAAATATAAACACAGAAAAGATATAAATGTAATTCAAAAAAATAATTTGATACACGGCTTTAAAGAAGGTGATGGATTTCCAACAATACATCTAAGTAAAGAATACATTACTTCAAAAAATGAGTTTGAGTATGTGGCAGATTTTAACTCAATAACCTTAGTTCCTTCTGAGGATGGGTGGAAAAGTATATTTAAAGAAATTGGAAGTACAAGTTTAAGAAATCTTTCATTCCCCCACGTTAAAGATCTAACGTCATCACCAAAAAAGTTTGAAGAAAATGAAAACTTAATCTGCTCTTCATTTGATGACCTAATAGACATTCTTTCAAAGACAAATTATTTTATTTGTTTAAATTCTGGATCTCACACATTGGCAGCAAGTTTAAAAAAATATATTGGTAAACCTGACAACATTATTTGCTATATTCCAGGAGCAAAAAATGTTGACCACCCTGAAGGGAGGTATATGTTTGATAATGTACAGTATAAAAAAACAGAAGGATATCATAGAGGTCCGGAAAATGATAAAAAACAAAATAGATATGAAAAATTTTATTTAAAATATATCAATAAATAGTCTTTAAATAAATATACTTAACTTGTGTCAAAATATTTAATTACTGGAATTACAGGATTTGCCGGTCCTCATTTGGCTAATCTTCTTCTTAAAGAAAATCATGAGGTTCATGGCCTAATAAGAAACTCTAATGGTAGAGAGCAAGATATTAGGGATGTAATGAATGACGAGGAATACGCAAATTTAATATTTCATTATTCCGACTTGAATAATCGTAAATTACTTGATGAAATATTTATAAACAATGAATTTGATGGAGTTTTTCATTTAGCTGCACAATCACACCCACCTACAAGCTTTCTTGATCCAGTTGGAACTTTTAATGAAAATATAATAAACAGTGCAAACTTAATTCAATCAATTGTTGAAAATCAACCCAAATGTAAATTTATGTTTTGCTCTACTTCAGAAGTTTATGGAAATATTGGAGTTGACGGGAAAAAAATTCATTGGGACTCAAATTTGAAACCATCAAACCCATATGGAACATCAAAAGCAGCAATCGATCTATTCATGCAAGAAAGGATGACAAATAATTTTATTGATGGTTTTATTACTAGAGCATTTTCGCACACTGGCCCTCGTAGAGGTAAAAACTTTTCAATTTCTTCCGATGCTTATCAAATTGCGAGAATTATGAAAGGTTTACAAGACCCAATATTAAAAGTAGGAAATCTTGAAAGTGTCAGAGTAGTCATTGACGTAAGAGATACAGTCAATGCCTATTACTTAGCAATGATAAATGATAATTCTTCGAACAAAATTTTTAATGTATGTGGTGACTTTCCACAAAAAATGGGATATTTTACAGATAAATTGATTGAATTTTCAGATAAAGACATTGAAAAAGAAATTTCTAAAGAGTTGTATAGAGATATTGATATTCATTATCAACACGGAGACTCATCAAATTTAAAAGATATAACTAAATGGGAGCCAGAAATTGATATTGATCAAACATTAGAAGATCTTTTGAATTATTGGTTAAATAAAATTAATTAATTTGTCTGTAATTTTTATTGTCTGTTCCAGCAACATTTACACCGGATTTTTGAACTACTTGCGTAGCCATATCTTGAGCAAAATTAATTGCAATCTCTATATTTTTTGATTTCAAATATTTAACAACCAATCCAGCGAGAAATGTATCACCTGCACCCGACAAATCTCTAATCTCAACTTTATTGTTAATGCTGAAAACTTTATCTTTATATAAACATCCCTTATTACCTAAGGTAATGATAAGGTTTGTGTCTTTAAGATTTTCTTTTTTATCAATATAGGATTTTGAATTATTATATTCCATCTCGTTTATTTTTAAAAATTCAGCTTTCTCACACCACTCACCAATTTTTTTGTTTGTTTGTAAAAATGTATTTTCATTTAACTCAAGAATTTTTTTGATGTTTTTATCAGAAAGGAAACCTTTATTATAATCTGATATAACTATTGCATCATAACCCTTAAAGCTGTAATCATTGATATAAAAATCAAAGTTATCATCTATGGGGATATTATCATTTTTGTCTACTCGTACTATCATTTGATTACTTTTTGAATCCACAAGCCTAATTTTTTCAATTATTGTATTGTTTGTTATTAGGTCACAATCAATACCCATCGATGATATGTTTCTAGCAACATTAGCTGCCATACCTGGGTTTTCTGACTCATACTCAGGCTGGAAAACAGGAACTGGGGCTTCTGGACTTATCCTTTCAATATTTCCATAATTGAATATATCGGTACATGAATCTCCGATTACAAGTATCTTCATTATTTTATGAACTTCATCTTTTTAATACTTTAATAAGTCAATTATTTTTTGAGGAGTAATTTTTAACAGACTCGCTACTATTTTTAATCCAAACTTTGGATAAAATATTTTTTTCTTATCTAAATTTCTATAGATTATTTTTGAAGCTTCTATTGCTGAAAGCATAAAAGGAGGATTTTTATGACCTTCAGACATTTTTGTTGTAATTTTTCCAAATCTAAATATCAAATAATCTTCGAGTTTCAATTTTGTAATTGAGTTTTCAAGATTTCTTTTTGTCATGCCATATATATAGTTTTTATGTCTAAGCTTTACAGCGGCCATCGAGGACAAGAAAATGTATTTTGTATTATCAGAAAGATTATTTTTTAATACAAATGTTAAAAAGTATGGTACTAAAAAGTTTATTTTTTGAGTTTTTCCAATTTCCTCATATGAAGGAATTTTAAAATCTCTATTTTCAGCTAAATAACCATTAAAAAAAATAACAACTAAATTATCATAATTTTTCAAGAAATCAGCGATTTTCTGAACATCACTCAAATAATCTTTAACTAAAAGACTTTCATTATCTTCTATTTTGAGATTTTCATTAGAGGTTATCAATATTTGATTTATTTCTTTTGTATTTAATAATTTTGAAAATTCCAAAGCCACTTCTGATGATGCACCAATAAGTGCGAAGTTTTTAAAATTCATTTTTATAAACCCCCTATAAAAAAGGATAAACCAAAGAAAAGTAAAGAAAATAAGATATTTTTATTTGTAAATATTACTTCTACAATTTCTTCAGTTTTCGCTTGAATAGTGTCCTTTCTAAAGTAGTAAATAAAGAATATATATGAAAACAGTGAAAATAATAATATAAATATTCCATAAAAGTTGATTGCATTTATTTTCTCAATAAATATCCAAATTAAATACGTTATGCAAGATAATAAAAAAGACCAGTCCATAATATTTTTTAATTCAGTATCTTTGTAATTTGTGTTTAAGAAGTTTTTCACTTTAGAGTTAGAGTCTAAAATATGATTGCTTTTTAGTATTGAATATTTTTTTGCTGAAACTATCCCTAAGCTTGAAAGAAATACAAAAAAGTATAAAAATATGGAGATATCAATATTTAATGCAACTCCTCCCAATATGAGTCTCACCAAAAATAAGGAGGTAATATTTATTAAATCTGCATATTTAATATACTTTAATTTTGTTGTATAAAGAAATGTAAAAGCTAGATAAATTGTAGTAAATATTAAAAGTTGACCATTTAGATTAAAAATTATTGCATGACCTATTATAAGCAAAAAGACCATTACAAATTTTGCATTATTTTCTGATATTTTACCCGAAGCTATTGGTCTCATTTTTTTTGTTGGGTGATTAATATCTGAATCTATGTCAACAATATCATTAAATATGTAAGAAGAGGAAACAATTAAAGAAAATCCAAAAAATAGAATAATTAGGGTTATAATATTTTGCTGACTAATCTCATTTGATGCAAACATTACGACACAGATAATTAAATTTTTGCTCCATTGCCTTATTCTTATTAATTTAAATATCAATATTTACCTTTTCACATATATTAACTAATTTTTTTTAAAGGATTATTGAATCAAAAATTAGAAAATGCATTTAAGATTAAATAATTATGGAAAATTTTAACCATGAAAAAAATTACTATACTTCGAAAATTCAAAATTCAGTAAATAAACTAAATGACATAAAATCTCAATCTGTCGTTTTGAAAACACACACAGGTCTTGGTGATCAAATAATATTAAATGGACTAGTAAATGAAATATCATCAGACTTTAAAAAGTTATATTTGCCTGTCGACTCAAAAATCTATGATGTTATAAAATTTTTGTATTCCAATTCAAAAAATGTAAAAGTAATTATGTTTGAAAATAATAAAATAGAATTCCTTAAAAAATTTTCTAATAAAAAAGAAATAGATATTTTAAACATTGGTTTTGAAAATGTAAAAAAAACTCCATTTAACTTATCATTTTATAAACAACTCAAGATTCCTTACTCTAAATCATTTACAAATTTTGACTTTCCTAGAAATCTTGATAAGGAAATGAAACTCTCAGCTCATTTATTAAATTTTTATGAAATACAAGACAGAAATCGACTAACTTTAATTCACAATGAATCCTCGAAGGGTAGATTTGATTTAAAAGGAATAAATGGCTCTTTAATATATGTTACGAAAGAAAGTGATATTTATAATAATCTGTTTTTTTACACTGGACTTATAGAAAAGGCAAGAGAAATTCATTGTGTTGATAGTAGTTTTCTAAATCTCGTTGAAAGATCAAAAACTAAAGCCAAATTATACTTTCATGATTTATTTGGAGCATCTATTGAATTAAGAAAAGATTGGTATCATATAAAATATGAATATTGAAATCCCAATATCATACGGTGAATTACTTGACAAACTTTCTATTCTTGAAATTAAAAAAGAAAAAATAACTGATGAAGATAAACTTGAAAATGTTGTTTATGAATTCAATATTTTAAAGAAATTATCAAATGAAATAGAAAAAAATTACAAAAATGTATTTGAAGATTTGTACAAACGATTAATTGAAATAAATACAAAACTATGGGAAATTGAGGATGAAATAAGAATTCTTGAAGCAAATAAAGATTTTAACGAAAAATTTATTCAACTTGCAAGAAGTGTGTATATTGTTAATGATGAACGTTTTGAACAAAAAAAGTTAATTAATAAAACATTTGGTTCAGAAATCATGGAGGAAAAGCAATATATCAAATACAAATGACTTAATTAATTTGAAAATTCAAATATGAAAGCTGAGCAATTAAAAATTTTGACTATTGGATTTCTTTTTTTAAGTATTTTTCAATTAAGCTACTCATTATCTACTTTTAATAACAAACTTACATTTAGTACGGCTTTATTTATCTCTTTGCTAATTGTCTTTGATAAATTTTATTTTTCAGTTTGATTATGAATTTAAACTTTCAAAATATCATTTTGAAGTATGCAAATTACTTAATATTGCTATCCATTCTTGTAGTAACTCAAAACGTACTGCTTAATTATGAAACAATAGAGTGGGACGTTTCTTCTTATTTAGTTGCTTCACAAGATATAAAAAACTTTCATATTCCAAATCAAAATCAATGGGAGTCAAAAGGACCAGTCTTTATTTATCTTTATTATTTGTTCTCACTTATATCTGGCAAAAGCTTTGTAATTTTCAAAATCATAAATGATTTACTTCTTTTTATAATATCTATAGTTCTTTATGAAATAATTTACTTTAAGACAAGTCAAAAATATGTTGCATTTTCAGGTTCTTTATTCTTTATTTTATTAATGAGTCAGCCCTGGGCTATAAGTGGTTATTCTGAAATTTATTCATTATTATTTTTAAGTACCTCATATTTACTACTTTTAAAATTTAGATACTCTAAAAAGGTATTTGTCTCTATAGGTCTGTTATTTTCGCTTTCTACATTAATTAATCAAGGAACAATAATTTTCTTAATACCGTTACTTGTTTCTGAATATTTTCGTAGTAAACAGAAAAAATTTTTAAATAATAGTTTAAGAATTTTATTTGGCTTCTTAATTCCCCACCTGATTTTTCTCACTCTTTATTTAATGACAGGTTTATTAGATATTTATTTTGCAACATTTGTAACAATTCCTCTTGGATATACAATGGCAAACTACTCTACATTTTATGAACTCATTGTATTTTCAAGAGAATTATTTGAATATAATTTATATTTATATGTTTCATTTATAACCTTATTCTTTTTTATATTCAAAAAATTCTTTGAAAGCTATAGCTTTAGAATGAAAACATCATTATCTAACATCGATATTTTAAATGTTTTATTTGGTTTAATTTTTTAT
>MDSW01154582.1_pt1 | contig 14895 bp, 11 predicted proteins | sample 811171 | NCBI WGS metagenome assembly MDSW01 (sample SAMN05326641, study PRJNA326480) | marine metagenome | isolation source: seawater | place: Atlantic Ocean: North West | collected 2012 | reverse complement strand
TTATTCTTTCATGGCGTATGTTCCTGATTACATGACTTACGGTCTACTTGGTCTTGGACCATCAAACACCGACCCAGAAACTGGAGAAATCTACAGTGGTATGGGTTACGTTTACCACCACAACGATACAGCTGCTTGGGATACCACGCAGATGATTATGTTGCTCAACGGTGATTTGGATCCAACAACATTTGTAAACGGTATGGACCTTACTGAGTGGCGTGACAGCTTCAACTCAAGTGCCAGCGAAATTCAAACAGGACCTGCCGGCGAGCAGCGCCCGTACATGAGCCACGGTGCTCACCGTTACAGCGCCAGCCTCAAAGATGCTGAGCAGATGGTTGAGAAGTTTGTCGACTCTGAAAGCAACACTTACTGGGACGGTCGTCGTCGTGAAATTACCGACGAAGACGTTGAGTATCAGCAAGAGCACGGCTTTAAGAAGTGGCTCTACACGCAGCTTGGTGATTTCGAGCAGCGCGGCCTGATTCGTAAGAAAGACGGCGTAGCAAATGCTCGTTTGGCATCTCTTCGTGGCAGCCCAATTGAAAGCCTCATGGTTTCTCCATTGATCAACGACATGTGGGCGGTTCACTTGAGCAGCGGCGTAAAGACTTACGAAGAAGTTCTGGATCTTGCCAGCCCACTTCGCAACGGTCTTCGTGCCGATCTTGATGAAGCATTTGATGTATTCGCTGAGCAAAACAACATGTACACCCGCGCAACTGCGGATGACGCGCTTATGGGTCTGGCCCGTGAGTACAAAAATGCAGGCCTAACGCCTCAGCAGATTTATGATGACGTTCGTGGCCGTATTTACACCGCAGTTCTTGCGCACGAAGTCGGTCACTCGTTGGGTATGATGCACAACTTTGGTGCTTCTGATGACTCTTTGAACTACTTCAACAAGTACTGGGAACTGCGTACGGCTGACGGAACTGTTGGTCCTCGCTTTGCTGACCGCAATGGCAACAACGCTGACCCTATTACTCAAGAAGAAATTGACGGTAAGATTTACAACTATGCTTATAGCTCGGTTATGGATTACGCCGGTCGTTACACCATCGATGGCACAGGCCTTGGTAAGTATGACGAAGCAACCATGATGTTTGGTTACGGTGACCTTGTTCAGGTTTACAACAGCACCGGAACAGCTGACGTGAACTTGCTTTCAAGCTGGTTCGAAGACAGTGGCGAGCCAATGACTTGGTACAACTCTGGACCGGTTGTCACGCACTACACTGAATTCTACAACAAGATGGGCTCAGCTCTTTGGGAAGACAACAACCGTTCATGGGTGCCAGTAAGCACTATTAACGAAGACTTCTCAGCTGACTCGACCGGCCGCGCGCGTGTACCTTACGTATATTGCTCACACAGCCGATATAACCTCGGTGATAGCTGCTTGACCCGTGATTACGGTGCGGACTCTTATGAGCGTCTGAACGGTATTCTTGATGATGCCAACACTTGGTACATCACAAGCAACTTCCCACGTGGTAAAATCAGCAGCCGCTATTTCTACTGGAACTACGTGCCACGTAAACTTGCTCGTAACTACATGCGTGTGAAGAGATGGCATGACATTTATGGTCTCTACAAAGAATTGCTTCCTCGTTACTACGAGCCAGAAATTCTTGAGAACTTCTACACCGACCAGAAGTTTGGTTACGGTGCACAAACCATGGGTGTTCACAATGCGTTCAACCACCTTGTTCAAACCATGCTGATGCCAAGCATTCAGCAGTTCGGTACCGAGCAGGATTTTGAAGGCAACGAAATCATGGGCGAGTACCCCTACACTACAGGCGGTGAGTTTGAGACAACCATTGAAAATGGTCGTTACTACGAAACTGCTTGGTCTTACGGTTATGACAATGACCGTGAGTGCGGTTACAACTGGTACGAGTGCTACCACCACGTAGGTTTCTACCTTGATAAGATCATGGCAGTAGAAGCATTGACCAACTCAGATACAAACTTTGTTGGCCGTGCAACGCCTGAAGATGTTCGTGAGTGGGCAATTGGTATGGCAAACAGCTTCCGTCCACAACTTATGGAACTTAACCGTTCTATTATGAGTGCTGACTGGAGCAAGGTTGGACCATACGTTGAAAATGGCGAGCTTAAGTTCCCTGATTACACGGGTAACTTGGACGTTGTGAACGACCAACTGATTGATCCATTGGCAACGTTTACCGTACAGCTTTACTGGCAAGTTCTTGGTCAGGCACGCTTCCATCGTAACTTTGATTCCATGTTCCGATACCAGTCGGAGATTTGGCTCAAGGGTACTGGAGATGAGCCGACAATGGCGCCAGGTGAAATCGTAGAGTTCACAGACCCTATCAGCCGTAACACTTACGGTGCTCGTCGTTACGATGGCGAGGGTGCAGCTGAGCAGCTTCTCGATCGTGCAAACCGTATGCTTGCACGCTCTGATTACTGTGAAGGCGTTGGTTGTCTTGAGCCTGAAGGCCAAGGCTGGACCAAAGCCAATGTATCTTTGGAGCTGAATCAATTGGTTGAGTTGATTGACCTTGTGACCATCATCAGTGCTCACATGGATCCAAACTCATTGCCAATCGGCGATCCCTACTCCCCATAAGAGTGGGTTAGCTTAGATAGCTATCTGAAAGACCGGTTGGTTCCCGCTTGGAACCAGCCGGTTTTTTTTGGCGTTTTTTCGGGTTTAGAGGCTCTTTGCTTCCCGATCCGTGTCTTAAGCGGGCAGTGTTTTAGGTAATCTTTTGGTGATTTTTGCTCTGGAAGTGTCGAAAGACGAAACATCCACGAGGACCCGCTCCCCCGGCAGCAACCGAACGGTCACCTTCTTGAGAAGGCTTGAGAGATGGGCTTTGACCTGCGGCCCATCGTCCAATTGTACGCGGTACATCAGATTCTGGAGTTCTTCCATGATCTCACCGGGTTGACCGCCTTTGTATTGATTTTCCATCTTTTCGCCTGTGATTGGGGGGGCGCTGTACATGAACCCCGTCATTCAGTACGATTAATAGCACGCAACCTCTGTCTATTTTTTGGGACAGGGTTTGGGAATCATTCAGCGCGGGGGAATAGTTGTGGATCGATTCGATCAATTGGACCAAGTCATCGCCAACAACGAGTTGCAGGTTGTTTTTCAGCCTCTTGTAGATCTTCGGGATCGCTCGCTTTTTGCCTATGAATCACTGGCACGTACGACGAGTTCCCATTTTGCCGGGCCACCAGAGTTATTCGATGTGGCGGTAGAATGTGGACGAGCGGGTGAATTGGGACGTGTCCTTCGTGGATTGGCTACCAAGCAATGCACTGAAACGCCCTTGTTTTTGAACGTTCACCCCGATGAATTTGGCGATGGATGGCTTATGCAGTCAGATGATCCGATCTTCTTTCACGGTCACCAGATTTATTTGGAAATCACAGAGTCGGTACCCCTGAAATACAATGAGATGTGTCACAGCATTCTCAAGGAGATCCGAAGCCGCGGCGTGAAACTGGCGGTAGATGATTTGGGCTCCGGTTATTCAAACCTCAAGTATATTTCTGACCTAAGACCTGACGTGGTGAAACTTGATCGTGGTTTGATTGAAGGCCTAACCAAAGGCACTCGTCTTTACCGATTGGTCACAGCCATTGTGAACCTCTGTGTGGATATGGGCGCCAAGGTTGTGGCGGAAGGTATTGAAACTGCTGGAGAATTACACGCAGTGATCGATGCAGGCTGCCATTATGGTCAAGGTTTTGCCTTGGCAAGACCGGCGGCTCCACCTCCGGAACCGGTATGGCCTGCCGGCGTTCAGTAAGGCACTTCTAGGGTAAATCCTTACTTCCCTTGCTTTTCCACTTGTCGATTTGGCGCGAGTCCCGTAAGACTCCCCCCGGGGAGAAATGGCGGTGATCGATGATTCCAGTGACTTACGAGGAATCTTTGGAGGAAAGCATGGGTTTTAACCCCAAAGATAGCGACCAAGATCTCGAATCGGCTCCCGATATCAGCAGTTTATTGGCCCGCATTGCCCAAATGCAGCAAGAGCTCGATGAGCTACGATGCTTTCGAGATATGGCCTATCGCGATCCCCTCACCGGACTAAGAAATCGACGTTACCTTGAACTTCGTGTTGCAGAAGAATTGCACCGCGTGAAGCGCAAGCCCAATGGTCATTGCTCCGTTGTGATGATCGATCTCGACGACCTTAAAGTAATTAATGATGATCTCGGCCACGCTGAAGGTGACAGAAGCCTCAAGTGGATTGGTAATTTCTTAACGGCCGAGCTTCGCCAGCAAGATGTTTGTTGTCGTATTGGTGGTGACGAATTTGTTCTGGTCTTGCCGGATACAGATACCTTAGGTCGGCGTTTGGTTGTAGACCGAATTTGGGACAACCTACGTAAAGCCAATGTTGGAAAAGCTGTTCCTCTGCGTTTGAGCATGGGTGGGGCAACATGGCCTATGGATGGTCAGGTTGCAGACGAGCTTTTCGTGAAGGCAGATAAAGCGATGTATCGTTCGAAGCGTCGCAATAAGGGAACCGGCCCGCGTAGCACGGTTGTCCAACCTAAAGTGGCTTCAGTCGATTAGAGCTGACTAAATTTCCAACTCTCAAATTGATATATGATTCGGCTTGAAGATGAGTCAGCGATGATTTGCGCTTTGTCTCGGAATGAGAGGGAAGTAAAAGGGAGAGTTGCCTCTCCCTCTGGAATTACTTCTGCTCTTCGCCTGCAGGCTCGTCAGCTTTAGGCTTAGGTGACGTTACGAAGATTTCGTTGTCGTCGCCATCGTGGCTGATCTTCAGGCTACCATCTTGAGCGCTGGTTGTGATTTGAATTTGAATAGGACGCTTGAACTTCTTATCTCCGCCCATTTTGATGAATTCTTCAGCTGTACGCTTAGCCGTGTTTTCAACAATCTCTTTGGCGAATGAAGACATGGTGAGGTCCCATGGGAAGAGAATAGTTTCTCCCTTAAGATCGGCTTTGCCCCAGTTGAACTTCAAGAGTCCTTTCTTCGAGCTGATAGATTCAGGTAAATCGTCTTCTGCAATGCGGCGGCAATTCTTAAGCTTGGTGTTTCGTGAAATTGCTTTAAGCTTTTCGCCGTATTCGTTTCGAACCCAGATACCGCGTGCGCTGGCAACTTCGCGTTCACCGCCGCCCATCACCGATACGATTTCTTCGAGGCTTCCTGAACCTTTTTCATATTCGGTTAGAAGTTGGTCGAGTTTATAGCGCTCTTCTTCTGAGAGGCTTTCCATTTTGCGCATGACGTTTTCGGTTTGTTCACCGAAGATTTCGCTCAGTGTCGAGCGATTGGTACTGGCCACAAGACGGTCGACCTTTTCTTCGATTCGGTTAACCTGCCAGAACGGAGCGCAAGCAGTGGTAGTTATAACAATGGCGGCAAGAAGAAACTTATCGAAATGCATCAATGACCTCATGAGTAGATTTAGAACCGAGCAGTTATCATGAGCCCGACGTCATAGACAACACCACCGAAGGTGTAATCATTTAAAACCTCTTGGGTTCCGCCCTTGTCAATCTCACGCTCGGTTACCAGACCGACCGTTCCGTAAACATCGGCGCTGATGGAGAGTGGATCTTGGGTGGAATAGGCTTCAGACGGACCTTTGTCCTGCCAGGGGGGAAACCAGGTGTAACCTGTGCCAAAGGAAAAGAAATGGGTGTTTGCATCCAGTAAATTGGTGCGGCCATTGGGTTGTGGAACCGGCGTAGATTGAAATCGGTAGCCGGACCGTAACGCGATAGTTTTATTGAACAAAAGCCATTCGATGCCCAAGCGGGGCACAAAAATATCGCGAAAGCCAACATCGGGGACCGGCGGTAGATTCACGGTGTCTGCAATGGATGGACTTTCGACGTCATCGGTACCATCCACAGGAACATCGTTCTCTGCCTCTTCAAGCTGCTCTTGAAAGGCAGCGCTGACATAGGGCCCCAGTGAAGCTGACCACTGGTACCAAGTGATGTCGAAGCCAATCAAAAGATCGTCGATGGGAGCAAAGGATGCACCCAGTGCAATCTGTTGAGGAGAGTACCAAGAGTATGATTGGAGAAGCAGTTCCTCAAATGCGAAATCTGCTCCAAAGAGGGCCACGATGATATCCGCGTTGGCATCCAGTTTGTGGTACATCCGTGTTCGGTAACTCAAAGCCAAGTGGAATTCTTCAACCGGGTTGTAGTGAATTCCTGCATACCAGGTGGCGTTGGGGATGAGGTTCCAGGCAAAGCGGCCGCTGAGTTCACGCTCGCCAGAGTAAATGGGTACATCGGTATTGAGCAGCAGTTCGCTGTTAACCAGTGGCGCCAGGGCGATACCTACTGAAAGTCCTTTGATAGGCTCGAAGGCAAAGCCAAACATAATGGAGAGTTGTTCCAGGTTTTGTCCGTAGAAGTGATAACGAGGCGTCTCATTGAGAGTGGATTGATCGAAGTACTGCGCGCGTTCCAGTCCAAATTGAATCATCGCTCCAAAGCTGATGTTGAACGGAATCTTCATGGTCATGCCAAGGGTGAGCGAGTTACGTGGCCTCAGCTCATCCGGCGTGGGAAACGTGTCATCATCTTGAATGGTAAGGTTGTAGTTTTGGTGCTCGAAAGCGATGCTCATGGAACTCTGAGGAGAGAAGGCCATGTTGGCAGGGTTGTAATAGATGGCGGACCAATCCATGGCGACAGCTGTGCCAGCTCCTGCCATCGCTTTGACCCTTGCACCGGCGCCAAACACATCTTCTCTTAGGTTTGCTTGTGCCAGAGGTGTGTAAAGCAGTCCCGCAGAGCAGAACAAGACACCAAGCCATAGACTTATTTTTGAAGTGGGGAGTTTATTCATTTGTTGGGCTCTAGTAGCGGGGCCTACTGCCTGCGCATGCCGAGGAGTTCATAAATTGCACCCAAGCCTTCTTGCTCGTCCTGCATAAATGTCACCACCGTATCGACGAGTTCGGCTGCTTCGCCTAGGGTGAGTTCATCTCGGGCCACACACATATTGTCTGTATCGATGGATGCAACATCAACGAATGTTGATGCCAGCTCTTGAATGGGAGCGTTTCCGCTTTCAAGTAGTTCTCGACTGAGAAGATTACGAATTGCGGTTAGAACCACATCTTCACTGTCACGCGTGAGCATGTTGTCAAAGGTACTGACCATAATGCGGCTGTTGGTGCGACTGGGATCCATGGCCTTTGAAAAATAGGTCATGATGCTTTCCATATCGTCCACATCAATGGGCGCTTGAAAGAGACTGCCCATCAATACGACGACAGGCCCAAATATTTCCCGGTCTCCATCGGTTGCTTCGGGGTTCAATGCTCTGATGAGAAAGGACTCCAAAGTAGCTGCACCGGCTGCAGTGTCCACGGCCTTAATCAAGCGAACCATGGTTGCAAAGTTTCGACCGGTTAAGAAACCATCGATGTCATTTTGCAAAATATCAAAGTAACAAGTTTGTTGACCCTCTGGCAGATCGAGTAGCTGGGCTAAAAAGTCCAGGGTGATGGTTGTAAGGGGCATAAACCGTTTGTTGCTGAGAACGACTCGGTCATCTTCAGGGTCTACGGTTTGGTTATCATCCACTTCGGTTGCCGTGAGGTAGCCGGTGACGTGATCCAGAAGGCGTTTCATGGCATCGGTGTTTTGCCCCGCATTAAGCCTATCTACGATGGTTTGAAAAGGCACGACCAGCTCTTGTGCCAAAGATGTTTGTAATTGGTTGCCATGGCGGTCGCGAACGAGTCCATCATCATCGACCATACGCTCAACCGAGTTCATAATGACGTCGCCCACGCTACCATTTTGGTCAACGGCTTCGGTGGTGACCAGCAAGTCCGCGAGGTCCAGCATGGGGTCAACGGCACCCGCTCGAATGGTTTGACCAACAATGGGCAGGGCCTGACGGATGGTGCTGGTGGTACTTGAGTCTGAATCCTCGTCTAAAAGAAGGTCTTCGGCGGCCAGGTGGAAAATATCCAAAAGGGTGCCAAGTTGACCCCGTTCAACAAAGACCTGAGCAATGGGAAGGTAACCATTGAGAGCACCGCTGTGGGCCAGAGTTTCGAGCGCTTGCAGTCTTGGGAAAACGTCGTCCCCGTCACAACCGATAACATCTAAAGATAGAGTTGTTGCAAACTCACCGAGGAATCCGAAGGTATCCACGGTGCCCAGGAGAAGGTCGATGATACCGCAGACCGATTCCTCGTCTCGTGATGCGAGCAGTTCGATAACAAATTCAGCAACAGTTTGATCTGTGAAGGGAACGGTACCGCAATCTACCGCGCTTAGAAGCTCAATGCTTTCTTCAATGCTGCTGCGGTTATCGATCCAGTTGCCACCACTTTGGTGATAGCGAGGTAGGTCATAGTTGACTGCGGTTGAAAGTTCGTAATCTGGTTTTGCATCACTGCAGCTGGGGCTTTTCACGAGCTCGCGGTAATCAATGGTGTCTAGGATTTGTGCGGGAAACGTGCGTGCGGTGGCGCCGAGGTCATGCATGAGTTCGAGCAGTAGCTGCGCAGTGGATTGTCCAGAAGAGTTATCGGTTTCAAACACTTCATCCATCAAAGGCAGTGCTTTGCTGAGTAGTGCAGGAATTTTGGGATCGGTCATATCGATAGAGCCATTCTCAATGGCTTCGAGAACTTGCCCAATGGCCACCAGGATATCCTCGGCAAGCTCTGGGTTATCTTTAATCAGGCGTGACCAAGTCCGCAGGAAAATAGCAGCATCATCAAACCGAGATACTTCAACCAGGGTCCATGCGATGTCGGCAAACGGGTTATCATCAGATGGGTATTTTCTGCAGGTTGAAGTCCCATCATCGCAGATCTCAATGGTTGGGATGGTACCATCGACCACGGTGGCGATATCTTTATGCATGCTGTCTTCGAGTGCTTCTTTGAGCAGTACCAAGAACATGGCCAGTCCAGAACGTTTGGCGTCGTAGTATTCGTAAATAAGTTGTCCGGCTTCATCTACAGCCCGGCCAACGTCATCGCGGTCCGTTCCTTCACCCAGCGCTGAGATATCGATGATGGAGCCTGTGCTAGACACGGGTTCACCTTGTTCGTTTACATCCGCTGCTCCATCACCATCGATGTCGATAAATGGGAGAAAGAGCGAGCCGGTGTTGGGATTGATACGAACACGCGGGTTACCGTGGATATCGGCCAGGACTGCCCAGGCCGGTTCGCCCATATTGGCATCGCCAACAAGTACATCGCTTTTTAAAAGTGTGTCTTCCAAGTCTCCTAAATCCAGTCCTTCACATAAGTTTTCTTCGGTGAGGCTGACCAGCTGTCGGCTGATGAGATCGGTGGCGGAGTTGATGGCATAGTCAACGCCATCGTGATGTTCGGCCAATTGTGCCAGCGCATGGGTCACATCTTTGAGTTCGCGATCGTAGATGATGGCATCGACGAGATCTAAGAGCTGATCTTGTGTGAGAATGGTTCGGGTTTGGACAAGATTGAGCAGGGCGCGGAGCGTGTCTTTGTAGGGATCAGCCACCGGATCTGTAAGAAGTCCCAAAAGATCGGCGATGTTGGCGGTGGTTTCTGGAAGTTCGCCACTGTCGACGGCAGGCAGGATGGCTTGCTCCATAAGGCCTTGGATTTTGGCTAGCAAATCGGGTGGAACACTTGAGTCTAATGAGCCAATAACGTCGCTGCGATGCTCTCTTAACTCCTCCACAAGTGGAGCTTGGCAAGTATCTGATTGTGCGACGTTATATTCAAAAATTCCGTAGACTATTTCCCCAAAAGACTTCTTGTCTGTGGACTGTTCGGCAAACCCGTCATCTGACGAAACACATGCGATGTTAATCAGTGCCGTGGTCAGGACCCAGAGAGTCATTCTCGCTCGACGAAAAAGATGCTTATTAGACAGCCACACGTTCTTGAACCCCCAAGCAATTATCCGCTTGATCCTGCCTCTTGGCAGCAACATTCGGAAATTAAATTCCGCTCCCTGACCCCTCGGTTAGCACTGACAAAATGTAGGACACTGTAAGCCGATGTCGTTTCTTGATTGCCAGATCGCTATGACGCACCATATTATTCCCTGAATCTTGATTCATTTGTCAAGCGGCGATTGATTGAATTCGTTTTGGGGAAGAAACATGGGACGCCTTTTCGTATTTAGACATCTCGTATGTGCCTGGCTCATCGTGGGACTGGGTGGGTGTGCCCATCTTATTTACCCGGTGACAGAACGTTCGACTCAGGTTTTTCATATTGAGACCAGCGATGGTTGGTCTATTGCCATTCATCATTACGCGCCAAAAGGTTCTAAAAAGCAGTCGACACCGGTGCTGCTTTGTCATGGTATCAGCAGCAATAAATACAATTGGGATTTAAACGACGAGTACAGTTTTCCCAGCTACATTGCTGCCAAAGGATTCGATACCTATGTGGTTGAGTTAAGGGGATCGGGGCAGTCCACTCAGCCGGGTTTGTTCGATGAGAAATCTTACGACTACAGCTTTGATGATTACGTTTTAAAAGACCTACCCGCTGCGATTGATTTTGTTGCATCGCGCTCTGAGACAGGACAAGTCCACTGGATGGGGCACAGCATGGGCAGCATGGTCATGTATGCCTATTTGCAAAGAGTGGGGCAGGAAAAAATTCGCTCCGTAACTGCGGTGGGTTCGCCTCCTAAGCTCTTTGAAGGCAACGACAGTTTGGGACGTGGTATCAGCCTTTTTCCTGTAGTTGATTTCGTTTACGACGAGTTGCCTTCGGGCTTGTTGGTACGAACGATAGCTCCACTGGCTTATCCGGGAGTGATTGCACCGCAACATGTGCTTTGGAATTACGACAACCTTGATCCCGATGTTGCTCGGCAAACCGGTGCGCATGCGGTTGATAACTTATCATCTCAGGTTGTAAGGCAATTGGTAGCGGGGCGTGAGAAGGGGTATTTGACCTCGGCTGACGGCCTTTACAATTACACCGATGGTATGAAGAAAATTGAAGTACCTATATTTTTTGTAGTGGGGAGCCTAGACCAAATGGCGCCTCCCTCGGTGATGGTCGAAGCCTTTCGAAAAGTCAGTTCCAAAGAAAAACGCATTGAGATATTAAGCCGCGCCAATGGTTATGCTCATGATTACGGTCACGTCGATCTTGTGTTGGGCAAAACAGCACCCCGTGAAGTTTTTCCGCTCTTGGAACAATGGCTAGCAGAACATGAAGGTTAAAATGGCTCCTCGCCTTTTGATTTTACTTCTGTTGCTTTCCGGCTGCAGCGGCTTAAGCTCTATTGAGCCGGCTGTTTACCAAGTTCCGCTCCAAGGGAGCTATCCTGATTTGGTGGTTGCCTCTGACTCTATTCAGCCAGATTTACCAGTGGTCTATGGTTACCCTGTGCACAGTCCGAAGGCGGTTGTTGTCTTGGTTCATGGGTTGGGAACGCGAGCAGCCCTTTGGGACTTACCGGAGACCGGTCGCCTTGCGCGCCGGGTTTGGCGTGCGGGTTACGCGGTTTATACTTTGGATTTGAATTTTTCAGAGGCTCCGGATTCACTTGCTGTCACGCGAAAAAACCTCCGAGATGTGGTGCAGGCCATTGCTCGCACACACCGAAACCAAAAGGTTTTCGGTATAGGACACGACATTGGTGGAACATTGCTTTACCAAGTTTTGGCGGAGTCTGGCTCTAAGCTGGATGGCGTGATTGGCGTTGGCGCTCAGGTGGGTTTTGGAGGTTACAGCAAAGCGGTTCAAGCATTGCTTGACGCGGGCGATGCGCAGTCGCAGTTGATGTGGCCTATGCTCGATGCCTTAACGGTCTCCAAGAGTTCGCCAGGAGATGTATCGGTATCTGAACTCCTCTTAAGTTCGAGTCTGCCCGAAAAAACACGGATGGCCTTCTATAAGAAAGCGCTCTCGAAGATTCCGGCGAGCCTGCTTCAAGAAATCGGTGCACTGGGCAAAGCTGAACCAGTACCGGTTCTTGATCCTTTCTTGGCTTTGAATGAGAAGCGCATGATTCAGCCGGTCTTGGCGATTATGGCGCCCTCTGATGGCTTGGCACCACCCTGGCAATGTGACCCGGGTGCCTTTGGCTTGTCTCGGCAGACGATACGTTCCGTTTACTTAACCCGCGCCAATGGTGAGTCCATGGAATACAACCATTTGGATATGCTCTTGCACCCACTTGCGAGCCGCGAGGTTTTTCCTCTGGTTATGGATTGGCTTTCGGAGCACAGCCCTTAACCGGATACCTGACCGATGTCGCGAAGCATGGCTTGATACCAGTCGCATTTTGCATCGAATGGTTTTCCGCCTTTAATGCGGTCGAACTCAATGGCACGCATGGTGTGATCACAATCTTCATCGTAGCCAACAACACCTTGGGTACCCGCGAGAGCTGAACTTACAGCTATCTTTGCGCTTTTCTGGATCAAAGCAATATCGGCGGTGTTGGAGGGAGCGCTGCGGGCAAAGTAACCGCTTTTTTGAACGAGTACTTTTTCTGCTCCGATTTGTTTTGCGAATTGTTTACCAAACCATTGTCCTGGATTGACCTTATCAAGTTTCACGTGGCCAAAAGCATCACGTGGAACCTCTTCACCGCCAGCCTCCATTTCGTCAATGATGCTTTGTACGCCGGCACCCTCGCTGAGAAAAATATTGACGCAATCGTGCTCGTCCATGACTTTCCGGAGACGGTCTGCTTCTGCATTGAGGTCGATTTCCATTTCAGGAATATAGACGGCATGGATGTCTTTGCGTTTTTGAGTCAGTCCGAGTTCGTCCATGAAAGCTTGTTTGTGAAGCATGACTCGATAATCTCGCGCGGTAGCTGCGGTAAGCCAACCGCATGCGCGTCCCATGACTTCGTGAATGATGAGCATACGTGGGTTGGCGCTGAATTCGTGGACAACGTTGTTAAAGAAGGTGGCACCGTATTCGGCGGCTGTGAGCGCGCCCAAAGTTTGACTGATGGGGTAGACATCGTTGTCGACGGTTTTGGGCAATCCAACCACAGTAAGATTGTAGTCATTCTCTGCTAAGTATGCAGCGAGTTTGGCGGCCATGGTGTTGGTGTCGTCGCCGCCAATGGTGTGTAGGATGGTGATTTTGTCGCGGGTGAGTTGTTTGGCTGCCACCTCAAGGGGGTTTTCGCCAGGTTGCACCAAACCTCTTTGTTCACAATCCTCAATATTTGTGAGTTTGACCCGGCTGTTACCGATGGGGCTTCCACCATGCTTTCGGAGTTCTCCGGCCTTTTCGCGAAGCGCATTGGATACAAGAACCGTCTCTCCCAAAAGCAATCCCTTGTACCCGTCGCGGTAGCATAAGATTTCGATGGAGGGGTCTTGAGCGGTGTAGAGCTCAATAAGCGATGCGATGGCTGATGAGAGACAAGGTGCCAGCCCACCCGCGGTTAGAATCCCTACTTTTGTTTCGGTCATTGCTTTCTCCACATGATTTATCTTCGATGGCTAGCATTTGCGGGAGCCTGGTACAATTGCAAGAGGTGGGTGAGTGCCCAAGCTCATCCTTTTGGACAGTCGCTGGGGAAAATGGTTGCTTTTCTCAGGATGACCAACCTTGGATCTTGAACCTTTGCCAGCACAGTGCGAAACTCGGCCGCGATGATGACCATGCAATTGAGAGGCTAGGAACCATGTCAGGGTTTATTGGTGAGTGCATCAACATGTATTCGTATATTGTTTTGGCCAGCGTGCTGGTTTCATGGGTTCAATTGCCCCCAGACAATCCGATTGTTCAAATATTGGATACTTTCACGGAGCCTTTGTTGGGACCCATTCGAAAGGTCATGCCGGATATGGGTGGCTTAGATTTCTCGCCCATTGTTCTATTCTTCCTCTTGAATATGCTGGCCGAGGCGATTTAATCCTCGGTCGACGCGTTGCCGGTTGGTGGCTCAACACAAAAGGTAATTTGGATATTCTCTTCGGTTTGGCAGGCAATGGGAGCCTGGATGGACGGCCCTGTTTCGTAACAGGCCCAAGTTTGTTCGAGCTGGCAAAGGCTTAAGGCTTCAGTTGCCTCAGCGCATTCCGTGCTTGTTTGCATCAGCGCATCGCAAAGGTTGTAACAGGTTTCTTGTTCAATATCAGAGCACGCGACGGCGGAGCGATCATCACAGACGCTGTAACAATTGGCGCTGGGAGCTTGGCCGCAGCTGGTCAGGAGCAGGAGCCATGTGAACTGGAGTGAAACTTTGACGACGGCTAACTTCATAAGAACCTCGGTATTTCGGAATCAATGCTGAAATACTTTGGCCTAAAGATGGGCCGATAGCCAGGATTGGTCTCAGAAGCATACGATCTCAAAAGCTAAAGCTGCCGCAGGCTTCGAAGGGGCTGCAGATGGCCCTCTGGTTGCCCCTTCGAAGTGGTTCATTGCTGAACCGTTTGCTGCTTATCCCCGGAGCACGGCTCGGCGGGGCTTTAAGTTATTGTAAACAATGCGCTTTTGTGTTGTTCAGGGTGCATCCCGCCCCGTTCGCGGCGATTTGTCGCCAACCTATGTCATTTTGGATGCGCGAGCGTTCAATTTGGGCAGAATTAATGTCGAGATCAGTAAAAAAGGAGCTTCCCATGACTGGTCAGAGCGTAAGGGACTGCCATAAGTAAAGGGTAGGGGAGAGAAGCGGATTAAGAAAATGAAATACAGTGATTTGATGATAGCCGTTTTTGTCGGGTGGCTTTGTGTGGGCTGCGGCGGGGCGACTGAGACCGATGCAACCGACGATCCCAGTGATGCTGCGGATAGTTCTGATACTTCCGATGCTTCTGACGCTTCTGACGCTTCTGATGCCTCCGATGCCTCCGATGCTTCTGACGCCTCCGATGCTTCTGACGCCTCTGATGCTTCTGACGCCTCTGATGCTTCTGACGCTTCC
>MDSW01106551.1_pt1 | contig 14895 bp, 14 predicted proteins | sample 811171 | NCBI WGS metagenome assembly MDSW01 (sample SAMN05326641, study PRJNA326480) | marine metagenome | isolation source: seawater | place: Atlantic Ocean: North West | collected 2012 | reverse complement strand
TTCATTGTCAAAATGACCTATGTTACAAACAATTGTTTTATCCTTCATCTTTTCGAAATGACTGCCGACGACAACATCAACATTACCTGTAGCTGTTACAACTATATCTGCCTCACATAAAGCATCTTCCATTCTTTTAACTTCATACCCATCCATTGCTGCTTGTAAAGCGCATATTGGGTCTATTTCTGTAACAATAACCCTTGCTCCTGCTCCCAATAAAGATTGAGCTGAACCTTTACCAACATCACCATATCCAGCGACAACAGCAACTTTACCAGCAATCATTACATCCGTAGCTCTTCTTATACCGTCAACCAAAGACTCTCTACATCCATATTTGTTATCAAACTTAGATTTAGTAACAGAATCATTAACATTAATTGCAGGCAAAGGCAAAGTGCCTTTTTTAAATCTTTCATAAAGCCTATGAACACCTGTTGTTGTTTCTTCTGACAAACCTTTTATACCTGAAACTAATTCTGGATAATTATCCAAAACCATATTAGTTAAATCCCCCCCGTCATCTAAAATCATATTTAGAGGCTTGTCTTTTGAACCAAAAAATAAAGTTTTTTCAATACACCAATTAAATTCCTCTTCATTCATTCCTTTCCAAGCAAATACGGGAATTCCTCTTTTCGCTATTGCAGAAGCAGCATGATCTTGTGTTGAAAAAATGTTACAAGAAGACCATCTCACTTCAGCCCCTAAAGAAACTAAAGTTTCAATCAAAACCGCTGTTTGTATTGTCATATGAAGACATCCTGCTATTCTAGCACCTTTTAAAGGCTGCTCATCCTTGTATTCTTCTATTAAAGACATTAAGCCTGGCATTTCGGCTCTAGCTAAATCTATTTCTTTTTCTCCCCATTCGTAAAGAGAAATATCTTTGATTTTATAATCTAATTTTTCCAATTTTAGTTTCATTTTTTATTTCTATATTGCAAATATACAAATAGGTATTTATTATAAATGAGATTTTTTTATAAAAAAAATATTAATCAAGAAACAAAGTTATTTGTATGGAAAGTTAATAAAAATATAAGCTGGTTAGAAAAAAATACTGTATTTGACAAAAAAGAATATAAAAACATTAAAAATGAAAAAAGAAAAAAAGAATGGCTAGGAGTTAGATTTTTATTGAATTATGTTGCTAAAATAAAAGAAATAAAATATAGCTCTTCTGGAGAACCTTTAATAAAAAACAAAAAAATATCAATATCTCATTCAGAAGGATTAGTAGGTATTATTTTAAGCAAAAAGAAAACAAGTTTAGATATTCAAAAAATAAAACAAAAAACAACATATATAAAAAAAAAATTTATGAATGATTTTGAAATAATTCAAAAAAAAGAATATAAAGAAAATACTCATAATACAATAATATGGACTATAAAAGAATCTATCTGTAAGTATTTAGACAATAAAAAAATAAATTTCAAAAAAGAAATTTTAGTTAGTGAAATAAAAAAAAATCAAAATTTTACTTTTTCTTATGCAAAAAAAAACATAATAAAAGTTTATTTTGGATTAAAGGATAAATACATAATCACTTACATAAAATAAAAAAATGAATCCTTACTTTATACATTATGAAAAACTAATAATAATCCTAGAAATAATTGCTTTTTTATGCGGAACAATATATGTGATATTAGCAGCAAAAGAAAATATTTTATGTTGGATTTATGGAGGTATTAGTGTTATAATTTATTCTTATATTTTTTATTTTTCCAACTTGCTAGCTGAGTCATTTTTGCAAATATTTTACTTAATAATTAGCATAAATGGATTTTTAAGTTGGAATAAGAAAAACAAAAAAGAAATAAAATCAATGAACGCCTCAAAACATTTAAGGATAATTTCAGCTGGAATAATAATTACTATAATAATATCATTTGTGCTTATAAACTTATCAAAATCTTCTTATCCAATCATAGACTCGTTTACTACCAGCTTTGGGATAATAGCTACTTTTTTGACAGCAAAAAAAATACTAGAAAACTGGATATACTGGATAACTATAAATATATTTTCAATATATATATACGTTGAAAAAGAATTACTAATAACATCTTTACTATATTTAACATATACAATACTAGCAGTATACGGATACATAAAATGGAAAAAACAGTTACAAAAATCGCTATAATTGGAGCAGAATCAACAGGTAAAACGTACACATGCAAACATTTAGCAAAAAAATACAAAACTGTATTTGTAAAAGAATATGCAAGGGAATATTTAAATAAACTAAATTCAGCTTACAAATACAGTGACCTTGAAAAAATAGCAAGACATCAAATCAGAGAAGAAGAAGAAGCTATAAATAAAAACCCCCAAATTATTTTTTTTGACACAAGTATTTTAACTATAAAAATTTGGTCCAATTTTAAATATAAAAAATGCTCTGATTTTATAATAAAAACCTGTGAAAAAAGAAAATATGACTTTTATATTATATGTAACAACGACATAAAATGGACGCATGATCCTTTAAGAGAAAGCAAAAATATAAGGCATGAATTATTTAATAAAAATATAAAAGAGGTAGAAAAAGAAAATTTTTCCATACTTAGAGGAACAGGATTAAAAAGATTAAAAATGGCAGAAAAAATATGTGAAGATTTTTTGAAATCAAAAAAACAACCGATAATCAATTAATGATATTGAAAATAACTATATTTGATTTGTCGTTGGGGGTGCTGTAAAAAGCTGAGATTAAACCCGTTGAACTTGAAATGGTAATTCATTTTAAGAAATATTAATAAAAATTAATACAATGAAAAAAATAACATTAACAATAGTAATAATAACAAATATTTTTAGCGGAATTTACGCTAAAAGTAAGTCAGACACTCTCAAAAAAACTATTAAAAACATAAACGTAGTCAGTAACAGGGCTTTAGAAGATTTTCCTTATTCTTTTTCAGAATTAAGCCAAAAAGAAATAGAGGAAAAAGATTTAGGTAAATGTGCTCCTGAAATTTTTAATTTTACCCCATCTGTTGTATTTCATAGTGACGCAGGAAATAATATAGGATACTCAAATATTAGACTAAGAGGTAGTGACATGACTAGAATAAATTTAACTATAAATGGTATACCTATAAACGACGCTGAAAGCCAAGGAGTATGGTGGGTAGATTTCCCTGACATAATATCATCAGCAAGTTCAATACAAATACAAAGAGGTGTAGGAACAACTACTAACGGTTACAGTTCTTTTGGAGGTAACATTAATGTACTAACGAAAGCATTTACAGAAAGCCCATACGTGAATTCTAAAAATGCATTTGGTTCTTTTAATTCTATAAGAAACACGATAGAATTTGGAACAGGAATTATAAACAAAAAATGGACACTAGACGGGCGTTTATCTAGCATATGTTCTGATGGATATATAGAAAGAGCAAATAGTAATCTTAAATCTATTTATTTAGCAGGAGGTCATTTAGGGAAGAACAGTTCTACAAAAATTATATCTTTTTTTGGTAAAGAAAAAACATACCAAGCATGGAACGGAGTACCTATAAATTATGTTGACATAGATTCTCTCAGAAATTATAACCCATATAGCTATGAAAACCAAATAGATAGTTACACACAATTAAACAACCAAATACACCATAACGTTAATTATAAAAAATTTAACATAAATATTTCTTTATTCTCTACCTTGGGAAAAGGGTATTACGAGCAATTTGAAGAAAACCAGAATCTAAGTAACTATTCAATTAATGAAATTATAATAGGCTCTGATACAATAAAAAATTCTGATATGATAACCAGAAAATGGTTAGATAATAATTTTTCAGGATTCACAATGAATTTAAATCGTAAAATAAAAAATATAAATTTTATTGCTGGATTCAGTGGAAGCATATATGAAGGAAATCACTTTGGTGAAGTGATATGGAGTGAATTTGCAAGCAACAGCAGCATTAGGCATCGTTTTTACGACAATAACGCAGAAAAAACCTCATTAAATAGTTTTATAAAAATTAATTATACATTCAATGAAAAATTTAATTTTTTAATAGAATTAAATAAAAAAAATATATCTTATAGTTTTATAGGATTTAACTCTGAAGGAAATTATGATGACCAAAATGTAGATTTGAAGTTTATGAATCCTAAAATTGGTTTTACTCATAAAATAAATGAAAACCAAAAATCTTATGTCTCTTTAGGTGTATCAAATCAAGAACCAAACAGAAATGACTACAGATATTCTTCTCCTGAAAGTAGACCTGTTGCTGAAAAATTATTTGACATAGAAGCTGGTTATGAATTCAATAGTAAAAAAATAAAAATATCTGCAAATACATTTCACATGAATTATGAGAATCAACTAATATTGACTGGAGAAATTAATGATGTAGGTGCTCAAACAAGAATGAATGTTAAAAATAGTTATAGAAGAGGCTTAGAATTATCTATAGACTTCAAAGGATTGTATATGTCTAATTACTTTAATGCATGTTTCTCTCAAAATAAAATCAAAAAATACATACAATTTACTGATAACTGGGACAATGGTATTCAAAGAATGACTGAATATAACAATACTGACATTGCTTTAAGTCCAAAAACAATAATATCAAATATAATAAGTGCTCATCCTAGCAAAAACTTCAAATTAAATCTTGAATCAAAATTTGTAAGTAAACAATATCTAGACAATACTTCTTCTGGAGACAGAATGCTAAATGAATATTTTATGAATAATTTAGGTGTAATTTATACAGTAGAATCTAAAATATTTAATAGTTTGGATCTGAACTTCAAAATATATAATATATTTGATGCTAACGTAATACCTAGTGGATGGGTTTACAGTTTTATATCAAATAATTATGATCCTAGAGCAGATGACCCTTATGTGAAAGAAAATCAAGAAGGAGGCTATGATATGATAGGTGTTTTCCCTCAAGCAACTAGAAATTACACCCTAGGTGTAAATATAAAATTTTAAATATCTTATAAAGAAAAAGTACTACCTTGTTTTGATAAATTAAAATCTGAAATTAAATCGTTGTAATAATTTTTATACAGAACAGGATTAGTGTGGTTAAAGTGAATAAAATGGATTTTTTGTTTGTCAATTTTTGAAAGTTTAGAAAACAAATTAATACTTTCTGAAATAAAAGGATGTGGTATTTTGGAAATATCTCTATCTGGAAATTCTTTCGCGTCAAAAAAAGTTCCATCTAAAAAAGCTAAATCTACTTCCTTAATTAAGGAACAAATATCTTGGTCCCATTTATGCCACTTGTCAATATCAGGTACAAATAATACTTTTTTATTAGGACCATAAATAAAGAACCCTACTGTTTCAGAATACTCATCTCTATGAGGAACTAACACAGGCTTTAAACTTAAACTTTCACTTAACACAATAACTTTATCATGAAAAATAGAATTAAGAATAATATTTTTTTCTTTTACTAGCTGACTCCAAGGAGCATTGTTTTCTAAAAAAAACTTCATCCTAGGCATAACGTAAACATCTATACCCCTAGAATCCATAATTTCTTTTCCAAAATTTATTAAACCTGTATAATGACCGACATGAGCGTGAGTTATGAAAACTCCTTGTAAAAATCTATTATTATTGGAAACTTTATTTAATAAATTTATTTGATACTTGAAGTCAGGAGTTGCTTCTATCAACCATTTTTTTTTTGAAATTTCATCCCAAATACCTATAGAAGTAACCATTTTTTGTTCTTTAATATTATTCCATTTCTGTTCACAACAAGGCTTAATGCAGTTAGCTTGGGGATAGCCGCCATCTTGAGTAATACCTAATACAGATAATTTTAAATTAGAATCTTTTTTTTTTTGGAGTGATAAATTCATTTGTGATTTTTAAAAAAATTTACAATTTGTTTTTTGTCATTTGAAATTTGTTTTTTTAAAATATCTAGACTTTCAAACTTCACCTCTTCTCTTATTTTAGAAATCACAAATACTCTAACTTTTTGACCATATAAATCACCTTTAAAATCAAACAAATTAACTTCTATTGAAAAATCCTTTAAATTAAGAGTAGGTCTATATCCTATGTTCATCATTCCTAAATATTCGTTTTCGTTAAAAATAACTTTTACAGCATAAACCCCATTCTCTGGAATTAATTTTATTTCATCTTTCACTAATATATTTGCTGTTGGGTATTTTAATCTTCTTCCTATACCATCACCTCTTACAACTAAGCCTGAAAAAAAATAATTATAACCTAATAATTTATTTGCCTCAAAAACATTTCCATTAGAAATCATATTTCTGATTTTAGTAGAACTAACTGATTCTTCTTTATGCTTAAATGCTTTTGAACGACATAAATTAAAATCATAAGTTTCAGCATAATCTTTTAAGTCTTCGTAAGAACCTTCTCTGTTTCTGCCAAAATGATGATTATAACCTATAATTAAACCTTCAATTTTTAATTTATTAATTAAAATATCTCTAATAAAATGTAGAGGAGAAATTCTAGAAAAATCTTGATTGAATTTTTCTATAACCAAATTATCTATACCACAATCATCAAATAACTCTATTTTTTCCTCCATAGTATTAAGTAATTTAAAATCAAAGTCTGGAGACAAAATTGATCTAGGATGAGGCCAAAAAGTAAAAACTAAAGTTTGAGCATTATGTTTATCAGCAAAAGATTTAAGATCTTTAAACAAAAACTTATGCCCCAAATGACATCCATCAAAAGTTCCAACTGTAGCAAAAACCTTAGAATTTGCTTTAAAATTATCTACTGAAAAAAATTTATTCAAAGTTCAAATAATTAATATTGAAAAATTGTTCAAAAATATTATTTTTTGGTTGCAAAATAAAAATTAAAAATACTAGATTTGCTGAAATTAATTATTTAATAATAAAAACATGAATCAAAACGAAGGAAAAATAGTTCAAATAATAGGTCCAGTAATAGATGTTTCTTTTGAAAACTCTGAATCTTCTCTACCAAATATTTACGATGCTTTAGAGGTAATAAAAAAAGATGGTTCAAAAATCATACTAGAGTGTCAACAGCATATAGGAGAAGACACCGTTAGAGCAATAGCAATGGACTCTTCAGAAGGGTTAAGTAGAGGATTAACTGTAAAATCAACGGGATTCCCAATTAAAATGCCTATAGGTGAAAATGTTAGGGGAAGGGTTTTTAATGTAACAGGAGATGCCATAGACGGAATGAAAGATGTAGACAAAACCAATGGATTACCTATACACAGAACACCTCCTAAGTTTGAGGATTTAGCAACTTCAACTGAGGTATTAACTACAGGAATAAAAGTTATAGATTTAATTGAACCTTATGCTAAAGGAGGTAAAATAGGATTATTTGGTGGAGCTGGAGTTGGTAAAACAGTATTGATACAAGAATTAATCAACAACATAGCAAAGGGACATGGTGGTTTGTCTGTTTTTGCAGGAGTTGGAGAAAGAACCAGAGAAGGTAATGACTTAATAAGAGAAATGATAGAAGCAAATATACTTAGATATGGTGATGATTTCAAAAAAGCAATGGAGGAAAATGATTGGGATTTATCTAAAATAAACTATGAAGATCTAAAAGAATCACAAGCTGCTTTCGTCTTTGGACAAATGAATGAACCTCCTGGAGCAAGAGCTAGAGTTGCTTTATCTGGTCTTACATTAGCAGAGTACTTCCGTGACGGAGAAGGTAAAGGTCAAGGGAAAGATGTATTATTCTTTATGGACAATATATTTAGGTTTACTCAAGCAGGATCAGAAGTTTCTGCTTTATTAGGCAGAATGCCTTCTGCTGTTGGTTATCAACCTACTTTAGCAACTGAAATGGGAACTATGCAAGAAAGAATTACGTCAACTAAAAATGGATCTATAACATCTGTACAAGCAGTGTATGTCCCTGCGGATGACTTAACAGACCCTGCACCAGCAACAACATTTTCACACTTAGATGCCACAACAGTATTAGATAGAAAAATCGCTGAATTAGGAATTTTCCCTTCTGTTGACCCTTTAGCTTCTACTTCAAGAATATTAACTCCGGAAATTGTTGGAGAAGAACATTACAAATGCACTCAACAAGTTCAACAGACTCTTCAGAGGTATAAAGAATTATTAGATATAATAGCTATTCTTGGTATGGAAGAGTTGTCTGACGATGACAAATTAATAGTTCATAGAGCTAGAAGAATGCAAAGATTTTTATCACAACCGTTTCATGTAGCAGAAGCTTTTACTGGCCTTAAAGGTGTTTATGTTGATTTACAAGACACAATAAAAGGTTTTAATATGATTATGAGCGGTGAAGTTGACAAATATCCTGAGTCTGCTTTCCACATGGTTGGCACAATTGAGGAAGCTATAGAAAAAGGAGAAAAATTATTAGCAGAAACAAAATAAAATATGTTTTTACAAATAATAAGCCCATCTAAAATAGTTTTCGAAGGAGAAGTTTTATCAGTTAAAGTTCCTGGAGAAGAAGGAGAATTTGAAATGTTAAATAAACACGCAGCTATAGTTTCATCTTTAAACAAAGGCACTATTAGAATTATAAAAGAGGACAAATCAAAGGATGAGATAAAGATAAGAAGCGGTGTTGTTGAAATGCAAAAAAATAAAATTATTCTATTGATAGAAGAATCAGAGTAAAACTACTCTTTATTTTTTGTGTCAATAAAAAAAGTCAAAGGACCATCGTTTACTAAATCTATTTTCATGTCTGAACCAAACAATCCTTTTTTAACAACGCCACAAAAATCTTTTTTAACAAAATCTATAAAATCATCATAAAGACTTTTAGCATGAATGTAGTTACAAGACCTTATAAAAGATGGCCTGTTACCTTTTTTTAATAAAGCATGTAAAGAAAATTGACTTACTATAAGAATATCTCCATTTATATCTTGAATAGATTTATTCAATTTACCTTCATTGTCTGAAAAAACTCTAAGAGAAATAATTTTTTTTGAAATCCATCTCAAATCTTCTTTACTTTCTTTTTCACCAAAACCAACAAAAACCAACAATCCACAATTTATGGAAGAGAAAACATTTCCATTTATTTTTACACTTGCTTTTTTAACCCTTTGAATAACAACCCTCATCTATTTCTTTTTGTAAAATTATCTTCATCCAAAATACTCAGATAATTCAAATATCTTTCTTTAGATATTTTATTTAATTTAACTGCCTTTTTAACACCACAATCAGGCTCATTAACACAAATACATGATTTAAATCTACAATAATTCTTATATTTGACAAACTCCTTAAATCCATAAGCTAAATCTTTTGAACTAAGATCAATTAGACCAAAACCTTTAATACCGGGAGTATCAATCACAAATCCCTGTTCACCAATCTTATGCATTTCAGAAAATGTTGTTGTATGCTTTCCAAGTTCATAATGCTTAGATATTTCAGAAACTTTAATTTTATCACTTCCAGACAAACAATTTATTAAAGAAGACTTACCAACACCTGAATGACCACTTATTAAAGTAGTTTTGTTATTTAATAAAGACAAAATATTTTTATTATCATTATTTAAAAAAGAAGATTTAATGCACTTATAGCCTATTTTATTATAAATACCACAAATGTCTTCTAATTTTATTTTTAACTCTTCATCGTATAAGTCTATCTTGTTAAAAACCAAGATAACTTTAATATTTTGAATTTCCGCTGCAGCTAAAAATCTATCTATAAATTTTGTTGAAGTAAAAGGTTTTACTAAAGTGACAATAAGTAAAGATTGATCTATATTTGAAGCCAACATTTGATGTGTTTTAGACAGTTTTACTGATTTCCTGACAATAAAGTTTTTTCTTTTAAAAATTTTATTAATAAAATAATTTTGACCTTCTTTCTTTAAAGAAACTCTATCTCCGACAACAACTGGATTAGTTAACACGTTGTTTTCAAGCCTTAACCTACCTTGCAAATAAGCTTTAACAAAAACATTGTTATTTGTTATAACATCATATAAATTACCAGTCGATTTAACAACAATACCTTCCATTGAAAACAAATTTAATGTAAGTTTGTTAATAATTATACTTATATGTCAATTGTAGTAAAAAATTTAACAAAAATATATGAAAACAGAAGAGTTTTAAATAATATTTCTTTTGAAATAAAAAGTGGAGAAATAGTTGGATTATTAGGCGTAAATGGAGCTGGTAAATCAACATTGATGAAAATAATATCTTGTTTTGTAGAACAAGATCATGGAGAAGTCAAAATAAATAGTTTAGACAACAAACAAAACAAAATAAAAATAAAAAAACAAATTGGTTATTTATCAGAAAAAAACCCATTATACGAATACATGTATACAGAAGAATACATGAATTATATATCAAGAATACACAAAATAGAAAATAGAAAAAAAAGAATAAAAGAAATTTTAAGCATATTAAAAATAGATAAAGAAAAAAATAAAAAAATAAAACTATTATCAAAAGGATACAAACAAAGAATAGGTTTAGCTAAAACTATATTACATGACCCTAAAATATTGCTACTAGACGAACCTGCTTCAGGACTAGACCCAAATCAATTAATAGAAGTTAGAGAAATAATAAAAAGAAATCATAAAAAAAGAACTACAATAATTTCAACTCACATGCTAAACGAAGTAAAAGAAATTTGTAGTAGATGTATAATAATTCACGAAGGTAAAATTGTTAAAGATATCGAATTACAAAAAACAAATAATAATCTAGAAAAGATTTTTAAAAAATTAATTAATTAATCTTACTTTTGCTTTTAAAACAATAAAGATATGTCATATTTATTTTCTTCAGAATCTGTGTCAGAGGGACATCCTGATAAAATAGCAGACCAAATATCAGATGCTATACTTGATAATTTTTTAGCTCAAGACCCAAATTCAAAAGTAGCATGTGAAACATTAGTAACAACGGGATTAGTTATAATATCAGGAGAAGTAACATCTAAAGCTTATGTAGATGTAGAATCAGTAGCAAGAGAAACTATAAAAAAGATAGGATACAATAAATCTGAATATAAATTTGACTATGAAAGTTGTGGTTTTATTAATAGAATACACTCTCAATCACAAGATATATACAGGGGCGTTGATACAGGAGGAGCTGGAGACCAAGGAATGATGTTCGGATATGCTTCAAGTGAAAATGACAATTACATGCCTTTATCATTAGATATATCTCACAAAATATTAATTGAATTAGCTAAAATTAGAAAATCAGGAGAGAAAATGAAATATCTTCGTCCTGACGCAAAATCACAAGTAACTTTAGAGTATGATGAAAAACACAAACCTATAAGAATTAAAGATATAGTTATATCAACTCAACATGATGATTTTGACGGAGAAAAAGAAATGCAGAATAAAATAAAAGATGACATAAAGAAAATATTAATGCCTCAAGTAAAAAAACAACTAAATAATAAAATAAAAGAATTATTTGGAGAAGAAAAATACCATATAAATCCTACCGGTAAATTTGTAATAGGAGGGCCTCATGGTGACACTGGACTAACTGGTAGAAAAATAATAGTAGATACATACGGAGGCAAAGGCACTCATGGAGGAGGAGCATTTTCAGGAAAAGACCCTTCAAAGGTTGACAGATCTGCTGCTTATGCAACTAGACATATCGCAAAAAATCTAGTAGCTGCAGGCATTGCTGAAAAAATACTTGTACAAGTTGCTTACGCAATAGGAATAGCTGAACCTATAAGCTTATATGTAAACACATACGGAACATCTAAAGTTAATTTAGCTGACAGTGAAATTGCTAAAAAAATAAACAATATGAGATGTTTTAATTTGGAGCCTAACAATATTATAAAAAGACTTAAATTAAAAAACCCTATATATTCAGAAACAGCAGCATATGGTCATATGGGTAGAAAAACAGAAAAAAAAATATTTGAATTCGAAACAAACAATAAAATAAAAAAAATAAAAGCAGAAACTTTCACTTGGGAAAAACTAGATTGCATAGATATCATAAAGAAAGAATTCAAAATATCTTAAAATTATTTTTGTCTAAAATTTAACTTAATCGGAACTCCAGTGTAATTAAAATGTTCTCTAATTTTATTTTCTAAAAACCTTTTATAAGGATCTTTTATATTCTTGGGACTATTACAAAACAATATAAAACTTGGATAGTCCAAGTTTTTAATCTGAGTGCAATATTTTATCTTAGGTCTATTTTGTCTTACAATTGGAGGAGGATAATCTGACACTAATTTTAGAATAAAATCATTTAATTTACTAGTAGATATATTGTTATTTTTTCTCTTATAAACAGACAAACCTTCATCAATCGCCTTTAATACTCTTTGTCTTTTTAAAGCAGATATAAACATAATAGTAACATCACTAAAAGGCTGAATTTTATCAACTATTTTCTGTTTTTCTAGATTAATGTTAATTTCTTGTTTATTATCAATCAAATCCCATTTATTTATTAAAATAACAACTCCTTTATTATTATTTATAATAATATTTAAAATATTCAAATCTTGAGACTCTACTCCGTTTTGAGCATCAATCAACAAAAAAACAACATCAGATTTCTCAATAGACTTTATAGTTCTAAGAGTAGAATAAAATTCTAAATCTTCACTAACCTTGTTTTTTTTTCGCAACCCAGCTGTATCTATTAATTTAAAATCATACCCAAACTTTTTATAATTAATATAAATTGAATCTCTAGTAGTCCCAGCAATATCAGTTACTATAGTTCTGTTATCTTCTATTAAAGTATTTATAAAAGTGGATTTTCCAACATTAGGCCTACCCGCAATAGAAAAAACAACCTTATCATTCTCTTCTTCCTCAATTGCATCAGGAAAGTGCTTAATCAGTTCATCCAATAAATCACCTGTTCCAAAACCATTATTTGCAGAAATATAAAAATAATCACCTAAACCCAAAGAGTAAAAATCATAACTATTTTTAATCATTTGATTGTTATCTACTTTGTTCACAACTAAAAATACCTTTTTTCTTGTCTTTCTTAATATATCACAAAAATACTCATCTTGTGGAGTGACACCTGACTTAACATCAACTAGAAATATAATCAAATCACTTTCATTTATAGCTAAATTAACTTGATTGTTTATCTCTTCATTAAATAATTCATCTACTTTTAAATTATAACCACCTGTATCTATTACTGAAAAATCCACACCGTTCCAATGACTCTTGCCATAAATTCTATCTCTAGTAACACCACTAACACTATCAACAATTGAATGATTAGATTCTGTAAGTCTGTTGAAAAAAGTAGACTTACCAACATTAGGTCTTCCAACTATAGCAACTATTTTACTCATACATTAATTATAACCAAAAAAACGTAATTTTTTTTCATTTTTTCTCCACCCCTCACTAATCTTAACTCTTGTTTCTAAAAATATTTTCTTTTTAAAAAAAATCTCTAAATCCTTTCTTGACTCAGTACATACTTTTTTTATAGCTTGAGCATTTTTACCAATAATAATATTTTTCTGAGATTTTCTTTCAGTAAATATTAAAGCATAAATTTTAATCAAATCTGCTGATTCCTTAAAAGAATCTACAACAACTTGCACGGAATATGGTATTTCTTCTTGATAATTATTTAATATTTTTTCTCTTATCTTTTCCTCAACAATAAACCTCTCTGATTTATCAGTTAATTGGTCTTTGCTATAATATGGCTGCCCGTATGGTGTTTTTTTTATTATTTCATTCAACAATAAATCAATATTAATATTCTTCAAAGCTGAAACAGGAAAAAAATCTGCTTTTTTAATTTTCTGAGACCACATTTTTATTGAAGACAAAACAATTTCTCTTTCTACAGTGTCAATTTTATTTAACACCACAAAAAAAGGACATTTGATTTTATTTATTTTATCAAAAATAGATTCAAACTCGAAAATTTTATCTTGAACATCTAAAATTAAAATAACAATATCTGCATCTTCAAACACAGAACTTACTGACTTCATCATCAATTCCTGTAAAGGATAAGCAGGATCTAATAACCCAGGAGTATCTGCAAAAACTATTTGATGTTCTTCTGAATTTAAAATACCATGAATTCTATGACGAGTAGTTTGAACTTTATTTGTTACTATAGAAATTTGCTCTCCCAATAAAACATTTAATAACGTTGATTTACCAACATTTGGTTTACCTATAATATTTACAAATCCTGATTTATGTTTCATATATACAAAATAAAGCATATTATAATACAATGAAAAATAAATTAATGTCTTATATTTGTATTTAATACCGCGGGGTGGAGCAGCGGTAGCTCGTCGGGCTCATAACCCGAAGGTCGTAGGTTCGATTCCTGCCCCCGCTACTAAAAAAAAGACTTCTTAATTGAAGTCTTTTTTATTTTAATGTAATAGATAAGCAAGACCTTAAATAGTTTTTTTATTTTAACAAGAATATTTTTCTTATAATTTTATGATTTTCTATAGATAAAAACATGTAATATATACCTGTTTCATGTCCCGATAAATCTAAAATAAAATTTTCATCTAAATTGTCACTATAGTAAACTATCCCACCTAAAGAATTAAAAACTTTTACTTTTTGATCATTATAATTTAAATCACTCATGACAACATTAAACTTACCTTTAGATGGGTTTGGATAAATAGAAAATGAGTTTATTAAATTATTTAAATTAGATGTTCCACATGAATCGACAATAACATTAATGTCTTCTAAAACATAACATCCGTTAGTGTCTATTGCTTCAACAACATACCAAGTATTTTGACTTGGATTATCAAATAAAACATTTCCTGTATCAATAGAAGATGTGTTCCAGTAATAATAATCAAATCCAGAAGAAGCTTCAAGAGTAA
>MDSW01055068.1_pt1 | contig 14895 bp, 13 predicted proteins | sample 811171 | NCBI WGS metagenome assembly MDSW01 (sample SAMN05326641, study PRJNA326480) | marine metagenome | isolation source: seawater | place: Atlantic Ocean: North West | collected 2012 | reverse complement strand
TTCATAGGATCCAACTAATCCTAAATTATAACTATTTTGACATATAGTGTATAATGGAAGTAATAAAACAAATATAATTTTTTTCATAACTGCAAATTTACTAATCTTTCAATAAAATATATTAATTATAACTTTATAATTCAAGAGTTATTTGTCCTCCTGAATACTCATCATTTTCTGTGTCAGAAATTGTATTTTTTTTCTTTTCTTCGTTAGTAATTTTTAATTTAATATTACTGAAATCTTTATTAGGATGATTAATATCTTCTTCAATTATACTATCATTATTATATGGTAATGATTCTAACAGATTAATTGCTTTAATTCTTTTAGAAGTTAATTTATTACCTAAAGCTTTTATTCCTTTAATAGCAATAAAGTCTTCTAAGTTAACTTTTTGTGTATTTCTTTCCTTACCCTTTTCTTTATAATAAACTATTTCAACTTGAGGTCGCCAATCAGTACTAATAATTTCAATTTGACTTTCTTTATGATCGGTAATACAACAAAATTTTGATGTTGTATTATTAACCAAAAAACGTTTGATATAATAAGATTTTTTATAACCATCAAAATATATACATGTAATAGGTTTTTTCTCGTTATTTTTTTCAATATGAAAAATATCATCATTAAAATGATTTGATAAATCAAATGTTTTTAACTCTATTTCTCCTAATTGATTTATTACTAAAATTTTGTCTTCTGCCTTAAAATTACCTAATAATTTACCTCTATTGTCAACATTTAATCTTTTTACATTATCATCAAACCAAATTTTACGAGCAGAAAGAGTTGACACACCCTCTGCTTTTAACTCAATTTTTCGAACAGGTTTTTTTGTTACAATATTACCTCCAGCTCCTCTACCTTTAATCGCTAGATCTGCAAAATTAATATCTAATTTTAAAATTTTTAATTTAGAAGATTTTCTAAGAAAAATAGTTACAGTTTCAGCTTCTCCATTAGGATTTGATGTTAAATATAATATTTTACTATTTTCTGATTTAGTAAGTAAATAATTTTTATTTCTTGTAATTGATTTTACAGAAAAACGTTTCATCAATGTATATCCTGATTTTCCATCTTTATATATCATGTTATAGATTGTTCTATCATCTTTCTTTTTAAATACTGCACAGTGAATTATATTTTTTCCAACAAAAACCTTATTGTCAATTTTTACAACTTGCATTGTTCCATCTTCCTTGATAGTAATAATATCATCAATATCAGAACAATCAGATATATATTCATCTTTTCTCATAGTTGTTCCAATAAATCCATCTTCTCTGTTTATATATAATTTTTTATTAGCTACTACAACTTTTGTTGCATCAATATTTTCAAAGGTTTTAATTTCAGTTTTTCTTTCTCTTCCTTTGCCGTATTTTACTTTTAATTGTTTAAAATAATTTATTGCATAATCTGTTATATTTGCTAAATATTCTTTAATTTCTTGAATTTGCTCCTCAAGTTTTAAAAGCTCATTATTTGCTTTGTTTAAATCAAATTTTGTGATCTTTTTAATTTTAATTTCAGTAAGTTTTTCAATGTCTTCTTTAGTTACTCTTCTCAATAATTTTTTTGTGTACGGTTTTATTTCTAGGTCTATTGTATTTACTATTTTATCCCAATTATCTAATTCTTCGATTTTATGATAAATTCTGTTCTCAATAAAAATTCTTACTAAGGATGCAAAATGCCATTTTTCTTCTATTTCATTAAGATTAATATTTAGTTCTTTTTTTAATAATTCTAGTGTATGGTTTGTTGATGCTTGCAGTATTTCTGATACCCCAATAAATACAGGAGTATTATCTTTAACTATACAGGATAAAGGAGATATTGAAATTTCACAATTTGTAAAACTATATAGAGCATCAATTGTTTTATCTGCAGATATTCCAGAAGGAATTGTAATTGCAATTTCTACATTTTCAGCTGTATTATCTTCTATTTTTTTAATTTTAATTTTTCCTTTTTCATTAGCTTTTATAATAGATTGTATTAAAGAAGAAGTAGTTGTTGAAAATGGTAGTTCAGAAATAATTAAAGTGTCTTTACTTTTTATATTAATCTTCGCTCTAACTCTTATTTTACTCCCTCTCTTTCCATCATTATAATGAGTAAAATCAGCACTTCCTCCAGTATAAAAATCAGGAAATATTCTAGGTTTAATCCCTTTTAATACCTTAATAGAGGCATCAATTAATTCATTAAAATTATGAGGTAAAATCTTAGTAGATAATCCAACAGCAATTCCTTCAACTCCATGTGTTAAAAGTAATGGAAACTTTATTGGTAATGTTTGTGGTTCTTTGCTTCTTCCATCATAACTTGCAGACCATTTTGTAATTTTTTTATTAAAAACAACATCTAAAGCAAATGGAGTAAGTCTTACTTCTATATATCTTGGAGCAGCAGCTCTATCACCAGTAGCAAGGTTTCCCCAATTTCCCTGCATGTCTAATAATAAATCTTTTTGTCCAATTTGAATCATTGCATCACCAATAGAAGCGTCACCATGAGGATGATATTTCATAGTGTGACCAATTACATTAGCAACTTTATGAAATCTCCCATCATCCATTTCTTTTAGCGCATGTAAAATTCTTCTTTGTACAGGTTTTAGCCCATCATTAATATGAGGTACAGCACGTTCTAAAATTACATAAGAAGCGTAGTCCAAAAACCAATTTTTGTACATGCCTGATACATGAATAACCTTTTCTTCTAAGCTTGTGTCTTCTAAATCTTCTTGCATTGAACTATTAATTACATTAGTTGTGTGGGAGAAATTCTTCTTCTACTCTTAAATTATCAATTATAAAACTTTGTCTTTCTTTAGTGTTTTTACCCATAAAATATTGTAATAAATCTTGAATTTTATCTTCTTTACCTAGTATTACGGGTTCTAATCTCATATTAGAACCAATAAAGTGTTTAAATTCTTTTGGAGATATTTCTCCTAAACCTTTAAATCTTGTAATTTCAGCTGATTTTCCAATATTAGATAATGCTTCTTTTTTTTCTTGTTCATTATAACAATAAATTGTTTGCTTTTTATTTCTTACTCTAAATAAAGGAGTTTATAAAATATAAATGTGTCCTTCTTTTACTAATTCTGGAAAAAATTGTAAAAAGAAAGTTAATAATAACATTCTAATATGCATTCCATCAACATCAGCATCTGTTGCAATTACAATTTTATTGTATCTCAAATCATCAATTCCATCTTCAATATTTAAAGCAGCTTGTAAAAGATTGAATTCTTCATTTTCATATACAATTTTTTTGGTAAGTTCAAATGAGTTGAGAGGTTTTCCTCTAAGACTAAATACAGCTTGTGTTTTAATATCTCTAGTTTTAGTAATTGATCCAGATGCAGAGTCTCCTTCTGTAATAAAAAGTGTTGAATTTACTCTTTCATCTTTATTGAGATCATTATAATGTATTCTGCAATCTCTTAATTTTTTATTATGTAAATTAGCTTTTTTTGCTCTTTCTCTTGCTAATTTCTTTACTCCCGCCATAGCTTTACGTTCATGTTCAGCTTGTTTAATCTTTGTTTCAATAATATTAGCAGTATGGGAATTTTTATGTAAATAATTATCTAGATATTTCTTTAAAAAATCTTGAATAAAAGATTGAATTGTTATTCCATTAGGCTCCATTTCAGTAGAGCCTAATTTAGTTTTTGTTTGAGATTCAAATATTGGTTCAATTACTTTAATGCTAATAGCTGCATTAATAGATTGCCTTATATCAGTTGCATCATAGTTTTTATTGTAAAATTCTCGAATTGTTTTAACCAATGCTTGTCTAAAAGCTCCTTGATGTGTTCCTCCTTGAACTGTATGTTGCCCATTAACAAAAGAATAATATTGCTCTGAGTATTGGTTTTTACAATGTGTTAATGCAATCTCAATATCTTCAGATTTTAAATGAATTATTGGATATAACATTTCAGCATCAGTTCTTTCCTCTAAAAGATCAAACAATCCATTTTTAGAATATAATTTTTGACCATTAAGAATTATTGTTAAACCTGGATTAAGATAACAATAATTCCACATCATTTTTTCTATATATTCATGTATAAATCTATATTTTCCAAATAATTCTTCATCAGGAACAAATGTAACTTTTGTGCCTCTTCTGCTAGAATTGATTTGTATAGGTTCATCATTAATTATAGCTCCTTTTTCAAATTCAACCAATTTACTTTGGCCATCACGTACAGATTTAATTTTGAAATAGGATGATAATGCATTTGCAGCTTTTGTTCCTACACCATTCAATCCAACAGATTTTTTAAAAACTTTAGAGTCATATTTTGCTCCAGTATTTATTTTAGATACGCAATCTATTACCTTACCTAGTGGAATTCCTCTTCCAAAATCTTGTACAGATATTTTATTTTTTTTTACATTAACTTCAATAGTTTTTCCATTTCCCATTACAAACTCATCAATTGAGTTGTCAATTATCTCTTTGAGTAAAATATAAACTCCATCATCAGGAGATGAGCCATTTCCCATTTTACCAATATACATTCCTGGTCTTAATCGAATATGCTCTTTCCAATCTAATGAACGAATACTATCTTCAGTATAATTTTCCTTTGTCATTATCTTTAATAACTTTAGTATATTAAAATAAAAAACAAATATAAAACACTAACATAATTTTTCTGATTTGATAAAATTTCGTTATTAACATTTTTTTCAACCAAAATAAAACTTAGAAAACATGCATTATACATTAAAACGAAAATGAATAATATCACCATCTTTTACCACGTATTCTTTTCCTTCAATAGATAGTTTTCCATTTTCACGACAAGCTTGTTCAGATTTTAAAGCAATAAAATCATTATAAGCAATTACTTCTGCTTTAATAAAACCTTTTTCAAAATCAGTATGTATTACACTTGCGGCTTTTGGAGCTTTTGTTCCTTTTGAAATAGTCCATGCTTTTACTTCTTTAGGGCCGGCTGTAAAATAAGTTTGGAGATTTAATAATTTATATGTTGCCTGAATTAAATAATTCACACCAGGTTCTTTTAAACCTAATTCATTTAGAAACATCATTTGTTCTTCTACTTTTTCTAATTCAGCAATTTCCGCTTCAATTGCTGTTGCAATAACTAAGACTTCTGAATTTTCTTTTTTAACGGCATCTTTTACCGATTTTACATATTTATTTTCATTTTTTAATGAATTTTCATCAACATTACATACATATAAAACAGGCTTAGATGTAATTAATTGTAATTGTGAAATCATTTCACTCTCTTCATTATTTATATTTATTGATCTAGCAGGATTTCCTTTTTCAATATGATTAATATATTTATCTGTTATATCTATTATTTTTTGTGCTTGTTTATCTCCAGATTTTGCAGTTCTTATATTTTTTTCTCTTAATTTTTCAAGAGATTCTAAATCTTTTAGCTGTAGTTCTATTTCAATTGTTTCTTTATCTCTTATTGGATCAATAGAACCATCAACATGAACAATATTGTCATCATCAAAACATCTTAATACATGAATAATAGCATTTGTTTCTTTAATATTTGCTAAAAATTTATTACCAAGTCCTTCTCCTTTACTAGCACCTTTGACTAGTCCAGCAATATCAACTATTTCAACAGTAGTTGATACTACCTTTTCTGGATTTACAATTTTTGATAAATTTATTAATCTTTTATCTGGTACTGATATAATACCAATATTTGGATCTATAGTGCAAAATGGAAAGTTAGCAGATTGTGCTTTTGCTTTAGATAGACAATTAAATAATGTTGATTTTCCGACATTTGGTAATCCTACTATTCCACATTTTAAAGCCATAAATATTATAAATTTTAATTTCACAAATATATAATTATAGAAGATACCTATAGAATATATTATTTAAATTAATTTGTCAACAATACGTTAATAAATTTAATGATGTTTCGTTAATACTTAATGTCGTAGCATTTGACTATTTTTAAATTTGTAAAATTAAATATCAGATAATGAAAAGTATAAGTGATTTAGAAAAAATTGTTATACAAATAAGGCGTGATATAGTAAGAATGGTTCATGCTAATAACTCAGGTCATCCAGGGGGATCTCTAGGATGTGCAGAGTTTTTAACTGTTCTTTATTTTCAAATAATGAATCATAATATTAAATTTTCAATGGATGGTATAGGAGAAGATATTTTCTTTTTATCTAATGGTCATATATCTCCTGTTTTTTATTCCATATTAGCAAGAAGTGGTTATTTTGATATTAAGGAGTTAGCTACTTTTCGAAAAATAAATAGTAGACTACAAGGACATCCAACAACTCATGAAGGATTAGAAGGAATAAGAATGGCTTCTGGATCATTAGGACAAGGTTTATCAACGGCTATTGGAGCTGCTCTTAGCAAGAAATTAAATAATGATAATAGCTTAGTTTTTTCATTACATGGTGATGGTGAATTACAAGAAGGTCAGATTTGGGAAGGATTGATGTATGCAAGTGCAAAAAATGTTGATAATATTATTGCAACTATTGATTATAATAAAAAGCAAATAGATGGGTCTTTAGATGAAGTTCTTCCTATGGGTAATCTAAAGAAAAAGTTTGAAGCATTTGATTGGTTAGTAATTGAGGAAGTTAATGGTAATAAGATTCATAATATCATTAAAACATTGAATAAAGCAAAAGAGATGACGGGAAAAGGAAAACCTGTGTTAATTATTTTACATACTGAGATGGGAAATGGAGTTGATTATATGATGGGGACACATAAATGGCATGGTTCAGCACCTAATGATGCTCAACTATTAGAAGCTCTTTCTCAAAATCCTGAAACTTTAGGTGATTATTAAGCGCATTAATATATTACTAATTCTAACTTTTCTTTTTATAGAAAGTTCGAATGCCTTAGCTCAAAAAAAGCCGCAATTAAATCGTATTTTATTTATATTTGATGCTTCTCAATCTATGCTTGGTAGATGGCAAAGTGGTAGGAAAATTGATATTGCTAAAAACTTACTAAGTAATATGGTTGATTCTTTAAAAGAAATTGAAAACCTTGAAATAGGTTTTAGAGTATATGGTCATAAAAGTGGTTATCCACCACAAGATTGTGAAGATACTCATTTAGAAGTGAATTTTTTACCTGCACATTTAGCATCTAATCTTATTAAAAAAAAATTATCTACAATTTGATCTAGAGGAACAACTCCAATTGCAAGATCACTGGAAGAAGGTGCAAAAGATTTTCCAGATAAAAATTCTAGAAATATTGTAGTATTAATTACTGATGGAAAAGAAGAATGTGGAATGGATCCTTGTGCTGTATCTCGTTTATTTCAGCGTGAAGGAATTATTTTAAAACCTTTTGTTATTGGAGTTGGTCTTGATGAAAGTTGGAAAAAATCATTTGATTGTGTAGGTAGATTTTTTGATGCTAGTAAAGAAAAAGATTTTTCAAATATTCTTAATGTTGTAATTTCTCATGTAATTGATAATACAACTGCACAAGTTAATTTGTTAGATAAAAATAAAGAGCCAACTGAAACCAATATTAATTTAACTTTTTATGATGATTTTACAGGTATTGCTAAATATAATTTTTTACATACTATGAATGTATATGGTAATCCTGATACAATAGTTATTGATCCAGTTTTATCTTATAGAATTGTAGCCCATACAATACCTCCAGTAAGTGTTGAAAATGTTATTTTAAATGCTGGAAATCATACTGTCATTGCATTAGAAACTCCTCAGGGAGGATTAAAAATAAAAATGAATTCAAAAATAAATTATAATTTTATTGTAAGGCCTCATGGTATTGATACTACTTTAAATGTTCAACAGATAAATGAAGAACAAAAATATCTTGTTGGTAAATATGATATAGAACTCTTTACATTACCAAGAAAGAAGTTTAATAATGTTGAAATTTTACAAAGTGAAACAACAATTTATTCTTTACCTACACCCGGATTAGCTAATATAACATTACCATCTAAAGGTTATGGAGGTGTATATATTAAAAATGGAGATGAATTAGATCAAATTTATACTTTTAAAGGTGAAAAAAATGATTATAGACTTACATTACTTCCAGGAAGATATAAAGTTATTTTTAGAGCTAAATCTTCTAAAAAATATATATATACAAGAGAAAAAGACTTTAAAATTAAATCAGGAAAATCTGAGATTATTAAAATTTATTAAATATGGAAATGAAAGATACAAGGTCGGGTTTTGGTGCTGGTTTAGCAGAACTTGGTAGAATTAATAAGAATGTTGTTGGGTTATGCGCAGATCTTACAGGTTCTTTAAAGATGAATGAATTTAAAAACGAGAATCCAGATCGTTTTTTTCAAATTGGTATTGCAGAAGCAAATATGATAGGAATTGCTGCGGGAATGACAATTGGAGGGAAAATTCCTTATACTGGAACATTCGCTAATTTTTCAACTTCTAGAGTATATGATCAGATAAGACAATCAGTTGCATATTCTAATAAGAATGTTAAGATATGCGCTTCACACGCAGGAATAACACTTGGTGAAGATGGGGCTACTCATCAAGTTTTAGAAGATATTGGAATGATGAAAATGCTTCCACATATGGTTGTTATTAATCCTTGTGATTATAATCAAACAAAAGCAGCCACCATTGCAATTGCTGATTATATTGGTCCTGTATATTTGCGATTTGGAAGACCTAAAGTTCCTAACTTTACTTCTGAAGAACAAATTTTTCAGATTGGTAAAGCTATTAATCTTAAACAAGGAAAAGATGTAACTATAATAGCTACAGGACATTTAGTTTGGGAGGCTATGGAAGCATCTAAAATTTTATCTGATAAAGGAATTGAAACAGAGGTTATTAATATTCATACGATTAAACCATTAGATGAATCTGCAATTTTATCATCTGTTACTAAAACTGGTTGTATTGTTACTGCTGAAGAACATATGATAAATGGAGGATTAGGTGACAGTGTAGCACAGTTATTATCAAGGAGTAATCCAAAACCAATTGAAATGGTGGGAGTAAATGATACTTTTGGAGAAAGTGGTACTCCTAGAGAGCTAATGGTAAAATATGGTTTAACAGCTGAGCATATTATTGCTGCAGCTAAAAAAGCAATTTCTAGGAAATAATTTCTAGTATATTTGAAAAATAATTTTTGAGTTATGAAAATATTTTTTTCTTTTATTTTTTTTTCATTTGTAAATGTTTTATATGCTCAAGTACAACTTTTACCTTCTATTGGTTTAAATAATCAACCATTAGATTCTGATTCTGTTTGTAATATAATTCCAAGATCACAAGGAAATCCCTGGGTTACAATTAATAATGGTGATATAATGGCAGATTTTAAGTTATGGGATATTAATGGAGATTCTATTATATTATCTTCTATTTTAAATAGTGGAAAAAGAGTACTTATGGTATCTGGAAGTTATACATGTCCTATTTTTAGAAATCATATGAATGATTTAAATGCAGTAGCTGCACAATTCAGCAATCAAATTGAGTGTTTTGTTGTTTATACGTTAGAAGCACATCCAACAGGTAGTCCAATGCCTTATAGTGGTAATATAAGTCCAACCAATCCTCCATATAATCAACCTTATACATATGGAGAAAGAAAATTAATTGTTCAAGATTTATTAAATGGAGTTAATGGTCCTCCTACAGGCAGCTACATACCAGTTCCTATAAGCGTACCTATTTATATTGATGGTCCATGTAATGATTGGTGGCAATATTATAATGGACCAAATAATGCTTATTTAATTGATACAAATGGTGTACTTTTTTCTTATCATAATTGGTTTAACAATTCAAATCCTCCTAATGGTCAAGCAACAAATATTTGGTGTGATATCGATAGTTTATTAGGAGTCAATACAGGTGGTTGTACTCAAGTTAATTCGTTAAATGGTACTTTTGATTTTCAGTTAAAGCCAACTTCAAGCATACCTGCATTTGGAAACCCTGGTGATATAATTGATGTGTTTGGTGAAATTATAAATAACTCAAATAATGGAGTAAAAGTTAATATTGAAAGAGTAATGAATATATTGCCTTCTACTACTTGGGAAAGTTCAATGTGTATAGGAGTATGTTTACCTCCTGATCAAGATACAACATCAGCAATTATTGCTCCTGGAGATACTTTAGATTTTTCTTATCATTTTTTTACTGATCCTCTGATGCTAAGTTCTGATACGGGAAGATCAAGAATTAGATTTAAAAATGATAATGGAGGTCAACAACATATTATTCAAAATTACAGAGGTATTACTTATGCATCCTCAACTAATATCTTTGAATTACCTAAAAATAATTCAGCAGTAAAGAAAATTATTAATTTAACAGGAAAAGAAGAAAAACAAAAAACTAATCGTATTCAAATTTTACTTTTTGAAGATGGTAGAATAGAAAAGAAAATGATTATTGAATAATATTATTTTTAATTTACTTTAAATAATGTATAAACCTGTAGATATATTTAAACTTTATCAAGCACAGACATTTTCTTCTCCCTCATGTTTAGAAATTATATCAGCAAATGGTAATTATATAAAAGACGTAAAAGGAAAAGAATATCTTGATTTTGTTGCTGGTGTTTCTGCTTGCACATTGGGACATTCTCATCCTATAATTAATAAAGCAATAACAGAACAATTAGAAAAATATTCTCATGTTATGGTATATGGAGAATATGTACAAGCACCGCAATATCAATTGGCTAAATTATTATCTGATAATCTTCCTGAGAAACTAAAAACTACCTATTTTACTAATTCTGGAACTGAAGCTATTGAAGGAGCAATTAAATTAGCAAAAAGAGTTAATGGAAGAACAGAAATAATATCATGTAAAAATTCATATCATGGTTCTACTCAAGGTGCATTGAGTGTTATAGGAAATGAAAATCAGAAATCTAATTATCGTCCTTTAATTCCGAATTGTAATCAAATATTATATAATGATATTTATTCATTAAGTAATATAACTAGTAAAACAAGTGCCGTTATAATTGAGCCAATACAAGGTGCAACAGGTTTTATAACTCAAGAAGATAATTTTCTCATGAAGATAAGAGAACGGTGTAATGAAACAGGAACTATATTAATTTTTGATGAGATACAAACTGGTTTTGGAAGAATAGGTTCTTTATTTGCATTTCAACATTATAATGTTATTCCTGATATTTTATGTATTGCAAAAGGTATGGGCAATGGAATGCCAATTGGAGCTTTTATATCCTCATGGAAATTTATGAATTTATTAACTTTTCAACCTAAATTAGGACATATTACTACATTTGGAGGTCATCCTATTAGTTGCGCTGCATCCTTAGCGTTATTAAAATATTTACTTGCTTCAAATATTATTAATGATATTTATAAAAAAGAAATGATTTTTAGAGAATATTTATCACATCAAAAAATCATAGAAATTAGAGGTAAAGGTCTTATGCTTGCAATAGAATTTGGAGATAAAATTCTAGCCAAAAAAATAGTAGAAGAATCATTAAATAAAGGTCTGATATTATTTTATTTTTTATTTAATGATACATCAGTTCGTATTACTCCACCACTAAATATATCAAAAGAAGAAATAATTAAAGGATGTAAAATCATAACTTCAATACTTAATCAATAAAAAATATTTTTTTCTATTTTTTTTCTTTGTTGTTAAGCATTGGAACAAAAGAAAAATTACCATGAGTTGTAATTTTATTTTCTGTATTGGATATTTTATGAATTAGATGCATAACTTGAGTCTTCTCTTTGCCTACAGGAATTACCATTTTTCCTCCAATTTTTAACTGATCAATCAATTCAGTAGGTATATAAGGAGCGCCACAAGTAACAATTATCTTATCAAAAGGCATAAATTTAATTAATCCCTTATATCCATCTCCGTAAAAAAATTTACAATTATAACCTAGTTTTGGTAAAAAATCTTTTGTTTTTTTAAATAATTCTTTTTGTCTTTCTATAGTATATACATCACTATTGAGTAAATAAAGTACTGCGGCTTGATATCCTGAACCAGTACCTACTTCTAATACCTTTTCATAACTTTTTAATTCTAATAATTGTGTTTGAAATGCGACTGTATAAGGTTGTGATATAGTCTGACCAGATCCTATTGGAAAAGCTTTATCTTGATATGCGAAATTTAAGAATGCATTATCCATAAATAAATGTCTAGGTATTTTATTTATAGCATCTAATACTCTTTCATCTCTTATGCCTTTTTTACTTAATTCTTCAGTTAATTGTTTTCTAAGTCCTTTATGTCGAAAACTATCGTTCATTATTTATATATTTCAATCTTTTAGATTATTTTTGAAGTCATTAATTATTTACAAAATAACAATAAAATTTAATCATTTCATTAAAACATAATTGTAAAACTATAAATAGTATTAATATATCATTATGAACAAGATCATTATATTTTTTTTGATAATTTGTATTATTTCGTGTAAAAAAGAAACTAATGTTCCCTCATATATAATTATTGAAGATATAGAATTAAATGAGAATACTACTCATAATATATCTGATGTATGGGTTTATATTGATGATAACTTACAAGGAGTTTATGAATTACCAGCAAATTTTCCTGTTTTAGAAGAAGGATTTCATAAACTTAGGATTAAAGCAGGAATTAAAGATAATGGTATTGGGGGAACTAGAGTGTCTTATCCTTTTTATTCATCCTATATTATCGATGAATTAGAGTTTCAACCTGAAGATATAATAAATATAAAACCTACATTTAATTATTTAGATAGCACATCTTTTTATATTGAAGATTTTGAAGGTGTAGGTATTAATATAGAAACTACATTTATTTCAGATACTACAATTATTGAATTTAATAATTCATATAATAATTATGCAGGAGGATTTCTATTAGATTCTTTAATTACTTTTGAGATTGCAACAGATGAACTTAGTAATTTACCACAAGCAGGTTCTCCTGTTTACTTAGAACTTGATTATAAATCAAACACACAATTTTTAGTTGGATTATATGTCAATTTTCCACAATCTGTTTTACAAAAAGATTTACTTTGGATTAATCCAAAAGAAGATTGGAATAAGATTTATGTAAATCTTACATCTAGTATTTCTGAATCAATTGGAGCAGATTTCTTTAAAGTATTTATAGGAATGAAAAGAGACTTTTCACTTGATACTAATTCAATTTATTTTGATAACGTCAAGGTAGTATATTAATATTATTTTATAAAAAATTAAAAACAAAAAAAATGAAAAATATTACAGTTATAGGAGCAGGAACAATGGGAAATGGAATTGCGCATACTTTTGCTCAAAATAATTTTTCTGTCAATTTAGTAGATATATCTGAAGAAGCATTATCAAGATCTTTAGAAAATATATCAAATAATCTTGATAGAATGATTAAAAAAGAAAAAATTTCTCTAAAAGATAAAGAAGCTATTCTTGAAAATATAACAACATTTACTGATCTTTCTATTGGAGTGAAAGATACTGATTTAGTAGTAGAAGCTGCTACAGAAAATATTGATTTAAAGCTAAAAATTTTTAAACAGTTAGATGAAATATGTAATCCTAATACTATATTAGCTACCAATACATCTTCTATTTCAATAACTCATATTGCTTCAGTTACGAATCGTCCTAAAAAAGTAATAGGAATGCATTTTATGAATCCAGTACCTATTATGAAATTAGTTGAAGTAATTAGAGGAAAAGAAACATCTGATGAGGTTACTAATATTATTATGGATATGAGTAAATCTTTAAGAAAAATTCCTGTTGAAGTAAATGATGCTCCAGGCTTTGTAGCTAATCGAATTTTAATGCCAATGATTAATGAAGCTATTTATACTTTACACGAGAATGTTTCCTCGGTAGAAGGAGTTGATACTGTAATGATATTAGGTATGTCACATCCAATGGGGCCACTTCATTTAGCTGATTTTATAGGACTAGATGTTTGTTTATCTATTTTAGAAGTTATGTATGATGGTTTTTCTGATGAAAAGTATAGACCATGCCCACTTTTAGTAGATATGGTAAAAGCAGGAAATTTAGGATTGAAATCAGGAAAAGGATTTTATGATTATAGTAATGGAAATAAAAATAAAAAAGTCGCGCAACAATTTATTTAAATCTTCCTTCTATCTTAGCTTGAATTAAGATATGTTCTATAAGCATGTCTTCTTTTATTTTGACAGGATCATACTCTGTTTTTAAATTATTATCCCAAAATTTTGCGATGGTTTGCCAAAAGAATGCATTAAATTTTCCTCTATATGTTTTTAAAATTTCATAAGAAGAATTATTTGTTTCACGATAAATAAGTTTTACTAATATTTTACCTTCACTCATAGTTAATTTCTTTAATCTATCAGAATATTCTTCTTTTACCCATTTAGCTATTTCTTTTGTATAACGCTTTTTTTTTCTTCTTTTAGGTATGTTAGTTAAATTTAATTCTATTTCTTCAAGTTTTGACTTGGCAATTAATGCATATGGATACACTTTTAATACTTTTTTCTTTAAAATATAATATGTTTTCTTATCCTCATTATTATTAAATGCTAATATCTCAACCTGAGGTAAATCTGATAAAAAAATTGTATCATTCCCAAGTATTTCAAAATCTATTATATCTTTTTTTTGTGCAGTAGTTAACGAACTAATTAATATAAAAAAAAGTAATGTTAAATATTTCATAAGCTAAGTATAATGAACAGATCTTCTTATCTTATTTCTGCTCCTAACTTTTCTGTATAGCTTTGAATTAATTTATTCATCAATTTATCAACACGCTTATCTGTTAACGTTTTTTCTTTATCAGC
>MDSW01182301.1_pt1 | contig 14904 bp, 13 predicted proteins | sample 811171 | NCBI WGS metagenome assembly MDSW01 (sample SAMN05326641, study PRJNA326480) | marine metagenome | isolation source: seawater | place: Atlantic Ocean: North West | collected 2012 | reverse complement strand
TTTTATGGCATGGATGTTTAATTCATTTAGAATGGTAGTTATTTCTATAATACCAAATTTAATCCCCTTATTTTTGACAGCTGCAATTATGGGATACTTTGGAGTTGCATTAAAACCTTCAACAATTTTAGTCTTCAGTATTGCTTTTGGAATTTCAGTTGATGATACAATTCATTTCTTAGCAAAGTATCGTCAAGAATTATTGTTAAGTAATTGGAATATTAGAGTATCAGTTTTCTCAGCGCTTAAGGAAACAGGAGTTAGCATGTTTTATACTTCAGTTGTATTGTTCTTTGGTTTTTTTATCTTTGTTGCTTCTGATTTTGGAGGGACAATAGCGTTGGGGTTATTAGTTTCAATAACTTTAATGATTGCGATGCTTTCAAATCTTTTGTTGCTTCCAGCTCTTTTGCTTTCTTTAGAGAAAGTAATTAATTATGAGGCTTTTCAAGAGCCATTAGGAATAGAATCTAATAAAGATTTAGATATTGACTAATTTTAAATATTAAACAAAAAGAATAAAATTAAAATGAAAGGAATAATTTTAGCAGGAGGTTATGGCACAAGATTACATCCACTTACATTAGGGATGAGTAAGCAAATGATGCCAATTTATGATAAACCGATGATTTATTACCCATTATCTACTTTAATATACTCAGGGATTAATGAGATTCTGATTATTTCTACTACAGATGATTTGCCAGTATTTAGAAAACTATTAGGAGATGGTAGCCGAATAGGCTGTAAGTTAGAATATAAAATACAAGAATCCCCAGAGGGATTAGCTCAGGCATTTGTACTTGGAGAAGAATTTATTGGGGACAATAAAGTTTGTTTAATTCTTGGAGATAATATCTTTCAAATGAAGATAAAAACATTGGCAGAATGTAAAGATGTTAAAGGTGGAATTGTATTTGGATATCATGTGCATGACCCTGAGAGATATGGCGTGGTAGAATTTGATAGAAATTTTCATGCATTATCACTTGAGGAGAAGCCAAAAAAGCCTAAATCTAATTATGCAGTTCCTGGGTTATATTATTATGACAATTCTGTTGTTGAAATCGCAAAACAGGTTAAGCGATCTGCTAGAGGGGAGTATGAGATTACAGATATAAATAAAGAATATCTAAGGCAGGGTCGGCTAGATGTAAAAGTATTAGGAAGAGGGACAACTTGGCTAGATACAGGTACTTTTAGTTCTCTCATGCAAGCAAATCAATATGTCCAATTAATTGAAGAGAGACAGGGCAGAAAAATTGGATGTATTGAAGAGGCAGCTTATAGGATGGGTTATATTGATGATTCAAAATTATTGGAAATTTCCGAGCCATTATTAAAGAGTGGATATGGAGAATATTTGGTTAATCTTGCAAAGAAATAGTGAAAGATCTACAGGAACTTAGGTTAATTTTTGAAAAAGAGATAAGAAATTTGAGTTATCCAGTATCTCCGAATTCTCTTTATGATCCTATTGAGTATATTATAGGATTGGAGGCTAAAAGAATACGTCCATTACTGCTTTTAATGGCTTATCAGATCTTTGATAAAGATCTTGCAAAAGCACTCTCGCCAGCGATAGCTATTGAGTTTTTTCATAATTTTACTCTTTTGCATGATGATATTATGGATAATGCGCCTATTAGGAGGGGAAGCCTAACAGTACATCAGAAATGGAATAATAATACAGCTATTTTATCTGGTGATGTTATGATGATTCAAGCTTATAGTTTCTTGGAGAAAGTTGATTCAGGTAGTTTAAAGGCAGTTTTAAATATCTTTAACAAAACAGCTGTTAAGGTATGTGAAGGCCAGCAGTGGGATATGGATTTCGAGACTCAAGAGAATGTAGATCTTGGTGATTATATGCAAATGATAGAATATAAAACGGCTGTTCTTCTAGGAGCTTCTTTACAGATTGGAGCGATTACCGCTGGTGCTAGTCAAGAGGATCAAGACCATTTATATAATTTTGGTGTCAATATCGGAATTGCATTTCAACTAAAAGATGATTTATTAGATGCATTTGGAAGTGCTGAATCTTTTGGCAAACAAGTAGGAGGGGACATCTTAGAGAATAAGAAAACATTTTTGTATTTAAAATCGTTACAGTTAGCAGATAATGCAATTAAAAAAAGACTAAAAGATTATTATATTAATAATGATAAATCTGAAGAAAAAATTAATTCTGTAAAAGAGATATTTATAAGCTTAGATATTCAGAAGCACACTATTGATCTTATGAAGACCTACTATGCAAAAGCAACTGCTCATTTGGATGCTATTAAGTCTAAAGATAAAGAACCATTAGTTTTGTTCTCTGAGAAATTAATGCATAGACTATCTTGACAGGAGTAAATAATAATCTTTTTTATGCTGATTTTTCCCTTTCTTAAATAGTAGAACTATTTATTTAATAACAAATTTAGATATATTACTTTTAATCATAAAAAAATGGATAATTTTGCATAATAAATTTAGCAATCAATAAATGGATAAGTTTTCATTTTTAGGAGCCATACATACAGGAATGATTGATGAGATGTATGAGAAATTTATACATGATCCTAACAGCATAGATAAAGAATGGAGCCATTTTTTTAAAGGCTATGATTTTGCAAAAGAGGTATATTCTGAAGATGATATTCCACAATATTTTCAAAAGGAATTTAGGGTAATTAATTTAATAAATGCATATCGGAAGAGTGGGCACTTATTCACGAAAACAAATCCAGTTAGAGAAAGAAGAAGATATACTCCAACTCTTGATTTTAAGAATTTTGGATTAGAAGAATCTGATTTAGAGACAGAATTTCAGGCAGGCACTGAGGTCGGAATAGGAGTTGCCACTTTAGATACAATTATTAAACATTTAGAGAAAGTATATTGTCAATCTATAGGCATTGAATATATGTATATTCGTGACCCTGAAGAGATAGAATGGATAAAGAATAGATTGCATCAAAATTCAAATACACCAGAATTCCCAGTAGAACAGAAAAAATTAATTTTACACAAATTAAATCAGGCAGTTGCATTTGAAAATTTCTTGCATAAGAAGTTTGTAGGTCAAAAGCGCTTCTCTTTAGAAGGAGCTGAGTCATTAATTCCTGCTTTAGATGCACTTGTAGAATATAGCTCGAAATTAGGTGTTGAGGAATTTGTTATGGGAATGGCACATAGAGGAAGGCTGAATGTGTTAGCTAATATCTTTAATAAAACTTACAAGGAGATCTTCTCAGAGTTTGAAGGTAAGATATATGAAGATGACCTAATTTCAGGAGATGTTAAATATCATCTAGGCTTTACATCAGTCCAGCAATGTAATAATGGAAATAATGTAAAATTAAATTTAGTGCCTAACCCATCACATCTTGAGGCTGTAAACCCTGTTGTACAAGGTATTACTAGAGCAAAGATTGATAGTCAGTATAATGGAAAAGCAAAGAAAATATTACCTGTTTTATTGCATGGTGATGCTGCTTTTGCGGGGCAAGGAGTAGTCTATGAGGTGGTTCAAATGGCACAATTGGATGGATATAGAACTGGAGGGACCATTCATATTGCAGTAAATAACCAAGTTGGATTCACTACAAATTATTTAGATGCTAGATCAAGTACTTATTGCACAGATGTTGCTAAAGTAACTTTATCTCCAGTAATACATGTAAATGGAGATGATGTAGAAGCTGTAGTACATGCCTTACAATTAGCAGTAGAATATCGACAGAAGTATCAGAAAGATGTATTCATAGATTTATTATGCTATAGAAAATATGGACATAATGAAGGAGATGAGCCAAGATTTACGCAACCAAAATTATATGAGGTAATTTCGAAACATAAGAATCCTCGTGAAATTTATAAGCAGAAATTGATGAACGAGGGAGTTGTGGAAGCAGGCATAGCAAAGGAATTGGAAAAAGAATTTCAAAACTTATTACAAGAGAGATTCGATGAAGCGAAGGAAATTAAGAGAGCAAAGATCACACGTTTCTTAAAGCAGGAATGGAGTAAAGTAGAAAGGAATTTTGATCCTGTTTTTGAAGGATCTTCAGAGACAAATATTAGTCAGAAGAAGTTAAAAAGAATAGCCAAGTATTTATATGATTTACCGCATTCAGATAAATTATTTAAGAAAACTAGAAAATTGCTTGATGATAGGAGGAAGATGATAGAAACTTCTGGTTTTTTAGACTGGGGAATGGCAGAATCGTTAGCTTATGCATCTTTATTGGAAGAGGGGCATGATATAAGGTTAAGTGGACAGGATGTTGAGAGAGGGACATTCTCACATAGGCATGCTATATTAAAAGTAGAACATTCAGAGGAGGAGGTTTGTCCTTTAAACAACATTAGTGATAGAGCACAGTTTAATGTTTTTAATTCTTTACTCTCAGAATATGCTGTACTTGGTTTTGATTATGGTTATTCTATTACAAGGCCAAATACTCTTACAATTTGGGAAGCACAATTTGGTGATTTTGCTAATGGGGCTCAAATTATGTTAGATCAATTTATATCTTGTGCTGAGGATAAATGGAAAGTAATGAGTGGATTGGTAATACTATTACCTCATGGCTATGAGGGTCAAGGGTCAGAGCATTCTTCTGCACGACTGGAAAGGTATTTGCAAATGTGTGCTAAGTATAATATGCAGATTGTTAATTGTACTACTCCTGCTAATTTTTATCATGTAATTAGAAGGCAGTTAAAAAGGAGATACAGAAAGCCATTAGTTATATTTTCTCCTAAAAGCCTACTTAGACATCCTAAATGTGTCTCTTCTATTTCAGAATTATCAGATGGAAACTTTCAAACAATCATTGATGATACAATTTCTCCAAAATCAATTGAAAAATTAATATTATGTAGCGGAAAAATATATTATGAGTTATTAGAGAAAAGAGAGGAAATTGGAGTTAAGAGTATAGCGATAGTTAGATTAGAGCAGTTATTTCCATTAAATAAGAAGGGAATAGAAAAGAGTATAAAAAAATATAATGCGAAACAGGTTTTTTGGGTGCAAGAAGAACCAAAAAATATGGGAGCTTGGAATTTTATCTTATCTAATTTGCATGAATTTAATATTCAATCAATTACAAGAGCTCCTTCTGCGGCAACAGCTAGTGGGTCAAGCAAAAAATCAGCTATTCAGCAAAAAGAAATTATAGATAAAGTATTTAAAAAATAAGAGATGTTATTAGAAATGAAAGTCCCAAGCCCGGGAGAATCTATATCAGAAGTAGAAATCGCACAATGGTTAGTCGCAGATGGGGATTATGTAGAGAAAGATCAGTCTATTGCAGAAATTGATTCTGACAAGGCAACCTTAGAATTGCCAGCCGAGGAAAGTGGATCCATTAAAATTATTGTTGATGATGGAGAAACCGTTGCTGTAGGGGATATCGTATGTATCATTGATACTTCTGCGAAAGCGGTAGTAACTAGAAAAATGAATGAATCGTCTATTTCAGAAGATTCAAAGATTACTGAAAAATCTTCTCAAAAGTTAATAGAGAAAAAAGCTACTCCACTTGCATCTGCAATGATTAATGAGATGGATATTTCTGCAAAAGAAGTTAAAGGGACTGGCGAATCAGGGAAGATTACTAAGAGCGATGTGCTTGAAGTTATAAACGGAGATCATAATATAGGAGAAAGAGCTTTTTATCGGAAGAAGATGTCTTCTTTAAGAAGGAAAATTGCTAGTAGATTAGTTGCTGTTAAAAATGAAACTGCAATGCTGACGACTTTTAATGAAGTAGACATGACGGCAATTTTTAAATTAAGAGAGAAATATAAAGAAGAATTTAAAAAGAAATATGAGGTTGGCTTAGGATTTATGTCATTTTTTACAAAATCTGTTACTACTGCATTAAAAGAGTTTAAGGATGTTAATTCAATAATTGATGGGGATGAGGTAATTTATCATGATTATGCAGATATAGGCATTGCAGTAAGTGCTCCAAAAGGTTTGATGGTGCCTGTAATTAGAAATGCAGAGATAATGAATTTTCAACAGATAGAATTAGAGATTAAGCGGCTAGCAACAAAGGCTAGAGAAGGGCGTATAACAATTGATGAGATGCTCGGGGGAAATTTTACAATTACTAATGGCGGGGTTTTTGGATCAATGCTTTCTACTCCAATTATTAACCCCCCGCAGTCAGCTATTTTAGGTATGCATAATATTGTAGAAAGACCAACTGTAATAGATGGAGAGATAAAGATTAGACCAATTATGTATGTCGCATTATCATATGATCATAGAGTTATTGATGGTAGAGAATCTGTAGGGTTCTTGGTAAGAGTAAAAGAATGCTTAGAAAATCCAACTAAATTTTTAATGAGTGGTGATGCAAAAAAATATCTAGAGCTGTAGAGATTTTAGTCTATTTTTTAGTAAGAGTATCGACACTTATACTTCCCAAGTATTTCCTGATTTAAGTAGGTCATCTACATCGCTAAATTCCGAGTTTTCTTTTTCAGATTCTATTTGTGATGTAATATCACCATCAAAAGTTGGTCTATCTACAGCCCTTATAATCCCTAATGCAGCCGGAAAATATGGTGGGCGCATTCTTGCTAGCATCGAATGTAAGGTTGGATCTGGTTCTTTCGCATTATGTATCAGGATATCATCTTCTGTTATCCCATTTTCTCCGATGGTTACAGCCTCTATATTGAATCCATTCAGTCGTATTCCCTTATTCATATTAGTTCCATAAATCATTGGTTCACCATCTTCTAATATTAGTTGCGCATCATCTTTTATTTCTTTGTTTGTAATATCGGCAAAGGTTTTATCATTAAAAATAACACAGTTTTGAAGAATTTCAATTAAAGAGGTCCCCCTGTGCTGTTCAGACTCAAAGAATATTTTTTGCATTAACTTTGGATTAGTATCTACTACTCTTGCGAAGAAAGAACATTGAGCTCCGATTGCTAGATCAGAAGGGCAGAAAGGCTCATCAGTAGTCCCATGTGGATTAGATTTTGTTTTAATTCCTTTTTTAGAAGTAGGAGAGAATTGGCCCTTTGTTAATCCATAAATTTCATTGTTAAAGAGAAGGATATTAATATCAATGTTTCTTCTAATAGAATGTATAAAATGGTTTCCGCCAATAGCTAATGCATCTCCATCTCCAGTAATTTGCCAGACACTAAGATTTGGATTTGCTAACTTTATTCCAGTAGCAAATGCTGGGGCTCTCCCATGTATACTATGAAACCCATAGGTATCCATATAATAGGGGAAACGTGAAGAACATCCAATACCAGAGATAAATACAAAGTCTTCTTTATTTCTATTTAATTTAGGCAGTGTCTTCTGCATAGCTCTTAATATTGCATAATCTCCACATCCGGGACACCATCTCACCTCTTGATCACTTGTAAAATCTTTATTTGTTAAGTGCTCCATGTTATTTAGCTATTAAGGTTTTAAAATGATTTTCTAATTCTTTTGTAGTAAAAGGGATTCCTTGGATTTTATTATATTGATTAAATTTTATCTCTTCAAAATGAATTCTTAGATAATTTGCAAATTGCCCAGAGTTTAATTCACAGACAACTATTTTTTTATAATTATTTAATATTTCTTTAGTATTTTTTGGCAAAGGATTTATATAATTAAACTGACACAAAGCAATACTTTCTTTTCTATTTAATAGATTCTCAACAGCACAGTATAGAGAGCCATAAGTCCCCCCCCATCCGATAACTAAAAGTTCTCCTTTCTCTTCACCAAAGACTATTTGTTGAGGAATAATATTTGCAAGTCTTTTAATCTTTTCAGATCTAATTTTGCACATTTTTTCATGATTCTCTGGCTCATAAGAGACATTGCCAGTGACATCTTCTTTTTCTAGCCCCCCTATTGTATGCTCTAATCCTTTCGTCCCCGGTAATGCTAATTTTCTTGATAAGGTTTTGTTATTTCTTAAATAAGGTTCATATTTTTCTCCCTCATATGCTATATTAGGTGATATATCTGGCATATCTTTAATTGATTTTATTTTCCAGGGTTCAGCACCGTTACCTAGGTACCCATCAGAAAGTAATACAACAGGGGTATTATGCTCTAATGTTATTTTAGATGCTATATAAGCCCAATCAAAACAATTTCCAGGAGTTGAACTTGCTAAAACTATTGCAGGACTCTCCCCATTCCTTCCATAAAGTGCTTGCATTAGATCAGATTGCTCAGTTTTGGTTGGCAGTCCTGTTGAGGGACCGCCTCTTTGTACGTCAACAACAACTAAAGGTAATTCTGTCATTATTGCCAAGCCTAATGCTTCACTTTTTAATGCTAATCCAGGCCCTGATGTAGTAGTGATAGCTAGATTTCCAACAAAACTTGCGCCAATAGCAGCACAGATACTTGCTATTTCATCTTCTGCCTGAAAGGTCTTAACACCTAAGTTTTTGTGTTTTGCTAATTCATGTAATATATCTGATGCAGGGGTAATAGGATATGACCCTAAGAACAATTGTTTATTTGATCTTTCAGCTGCAGCTAAGAATCCCCATGCTATAGCTTGGTTCCCCATTACGTTTCTATAGGTCCCTTTTTCTAGATTTGCTGATAAGACTGTATATGAGGAAGGTAAAGCTTCAATTGTATCTGCAAAATTGTATCCGGCATGCATTACTTTAATATTCCCCTCGACTAGCTCTGGAGATTTCGAGAATTTTTCTTTTAGGAATTTTTCTGTTTGAATCATTGGTCTATTAAACATCCAATAGACTATTCCTAGAGCAAACATATTTTTTGCTCTTCCAATACTTTTCCCGTCAAGTTTAGAGTCTTTTAAAGCTTCTCTAGTTAATTTAGTAATAGGCGCCTCAATAAGATTAAATCCTTCAAACGAATTATCATCTAATGGAGAAATTGTATAGCCTGCTTTCTCAAAATCTTTTTTGTTAAAGCTATCAATATTTACAATAATAGTCCCCCCTTTTTTAATAGAGTCTTTATTAGCTTTTAATGCTGCAGGGTTCATAGCAACTAACACATCAGCAATATCTCCAGGCGTATTAATATCAATCCGTCCAATATGAATCTGGAATCCTGAGACACCAGCAATTGTTCCTTGAGGAGCTCGAATCTCTGCAGGATAGTCAGGGAATGTTGCTAAGTCATTTCCTAGAAGCGCTGAGGTGTCTGTAAATTGACTGCCTGTGAGTTGCATTCCGTCACCAGAGTCACCAGCGAATTTAATCACAACTTTCTCTAAATCAACAACCTTTTTGATATTATTCATTAATTTTCATTAAGGATAAGATTAACAATAACAAAAGTACAAAGCTTCTATCTAAAAAGAGGCAATTTCTTTAGATTTCTTATTATTCACTTTAGTGCAGCTATTTTTTTCTAATCATTTGTTTGTATTTAAAAAAGGTATACTTTTGTAATAATTATAAAAGCTAAATATATAGTATGGCAATTAAAATAACAGAAGACTGTATTAATTGTGAGGCTTGTGAGCCAGAATGTCCCAATAATGCAATCTATGCTCCTGAAGAATCGTGGAGGTTTTCTGACGGAACAACCATGAACGATGATAAAGAAAGAGACCCCTTCTCTGATGAGGTTTTTTATATATCAACAGATAAGTGTACAGAATGCATAGGCTTCCATGAGGAGCCACAATGTGCAGCAGTATGCCCTGTAGACTGCTGCGTTGCAGATGAAGATAACATTGAAAGCGAGACAGAATTATTAGCTAAGAAAGAGAAGTTACATCAAGGGTAGAATCTAATTCAGTATTAAAGAAAGAATATTAATCTTAGTATTTTACTATTTATTCAGAGAAAAAAAATCTAAAATCAATAGTAATAAAATTCCCTGACATCTCTAAAAAGAATTTATTTTCAAAATTTGTATCATTAAAAGTATTATTTCCATCATTGTATTCTGGATATATTCTACTTATTTCTCCCCATGATCTATGTAGGCTTGTCCCAATATAATAACTCCTCTTTTTTTTAGTTCGGTATTCTACTCCAATGTTTGCAAGCAGTGCTCTATACCCTCCATCTTTTCTGTAGGTTTTTTGCAAATATTTCTCTGTTGCTCCATAGGAATAAATATCAGAAGCTAGTACATTATGTGACATCCCAAAAGCAACATTAAGATACCAAGATTCAGAGACACGAACATAAGTAAGTAATTGCAGAGGGATTTCATATGACCTCATACCGAAAGAAGTAAAGTCTTTAAATTTGATAGTCTTATTTTCTAGTGTGAGATTATAGTTTCTCTGAGTGTAGTTTAAGGCAGATTCTATAGAGAAGGTATTATTTATTTTATGCCTTATTATCATTCCAAAAGAATTACTATATTTTGGATTTAAGTTAAAGATATAGTTTCCTGAAGTTTTTTCAATATAATTAGAATTAAAATACTCAGAAGGTATTATTGGCTTGTATTGTATCCCAAAAGTTATTTTGTTCTCCTGGCTTTTTAAGTTAAAAGAATTAATTATTAAGATAAAAGTTAGGAGTTTATTTCTCATTAGCGATAACTTCAATATCGGGATTTATTTTTTGTTTTAGTAAGACTTCTATTCCATCTTTAAGTGTATTAGCGGCAGAAGGACATCCGCTGCAAGCTCCTTTTAAATCAACGCATACAACATTATTTTTGTAATAGTTAAGAGTTATTGCCCCTCCATCTGCCTCAACAGCTGGTTTAATATATTGATTTAGTAGTGCATTAACTTCTTCTTCTAGTGAATTAAATTTCTTGCTTTTATAGCTCTCAGTACTCTTTTTAGTGACAGGTTTATTTTTTTGATTTATATTTTCAGTATAATTTTTTATTTCATTACTATTTAGATGATCCCCAATAAAGGTTCTTAATTGCATGGCAATATCTCCCCATTCTACCTCTACCTCTTTTGTGATTGATATAAAGTTAGAACTTAAATAGATACTTTTTATAAAAGGGAATTTTAATAATTCTTCAGCTATTGAGATTCCATAAGCTTCTGCTACTGTACTAATCTCAATACTTTTATCAGCAAGCATTCTATTTGAAACAAATTTCATCACTTCAGGATTTGGCGTGCTTTCGGCATAAATACTATAATTCATAATGTTTATTTTTGCACAAAAATACAAACAAAGTACAGCATGGCATTAATAAAAAGTGTAAAAGGTAAAGCTCCTGTTTTTGGCGCAAATGTTTTTCTGGCAGAAAATGCAACAGTTGTTGGGGAAGTTAATATGGGGGATGATTGCAGTGTGTGGTTTTCAGCTGTATTGCGAGGGGATGTGAATTCTATTACAATAGGAGATAAGGTAAATATCCAAGATGGAGCAGTTGTTCATTGTACTTATAAAAAAGAGTGTACTGTATTAGGTAGTAATATTACTATTGGGCACAATGCATTGATTCATGGTTGTACTATTAAAGATAATGTACTTATTGGTATGGGAGCTATTATAATGGATGGAGTAGTTGTTGAGAGTAATGCAATTGTAGCCGCCGGATCTGTAGTGCTAGAGGGGACGCATATTGCTTCAGGAACAATTTATGCCGGAGTACCAGCTAAAAAAGTAAAAGACTTAAATAAGGAACAGACCGCTCAATTAATTAAAGGGATAGCAGAAAATTATGTTATGTATTCTTCTTGGTTTCAGATCTAATTCAAGTAAAATTTCCAGAGAATATTTTAGATAAAAAGATCTGCTTCTTCGAGTCTTATATTTTCTGCAAAAAAGAATTTAGCACTTTGTTCAAATGCTTTTGTATAATTAGAAACATAGAAATGATGCTTAGTTTCTGTATTATTATTAAGGAGATTGTCTTTCTCAAGTTGTTTCGCGATATATTTTGACACGATTTTTGCTGAATCAATTACAGTTACTTTATCCTTATAATAATTTTGGATCTCTTCATAGATTAAAGGGTAATGAGTACAAGCTAATATCAAATGATCGATATTTGCTAGTTGTTTGTTTGAGAGATATTTTGTGATAATTGTTTGACTAATCCCTTCGTTAATGAAACCCTCTTCAATCATAGGAGCTAGAAGAGGAGTGGCTAACGATGAAACTTTTGCAGTGCTACACATAGCTTTTATTTCTTTATTATAGATATTAGATTGAATAGTTGCTTTTGTCCCAATTACACCAATATGATACTCTAGACATTGCCTCCCTACTTCAGCTATTACCGGATGTATAACATTAAAAACAGGAGTTTCTTCAGCTATCTTTTTTACAGATTCATACGCTACTGAAGAAGCACTATTACATGCAATAATTATTGCCTTACATTTTTTTTGTAATAGAAATCTTGTGATTTTTTTGCTGAAATTTTCAATAGCTTTTTTAGATTTTTCCCCATAAGGTAAATGCTGAGTATCACCAAAATAAATAATACTCTCATTTGGCAGTGCCTTTTTTATGGCATTTGCGATTGTAAGACCGCCAATTCCTGAGTCAAAGATCCCAATAGGAGATTTTTTCATAATATAAAAATATAAAAAAAGCATCACTAAGGATGCTTTTAAAGGGTATCAAGTTTTTAAATTATAACTTGAGTTTCTTTTTTACAAGACCCAAAACATTTTCGCTTTCTTTTGCATATAAAATAGAACCCTGGCCTTTGTCAAAAATATAAGTAAAGCCTCCTTCTTTCGCAACATCTTCGATTGCTTTTCTAGCTTTTGATAAGATAGGCTCTAACAATTCTTGTTCTTTTTGTTGTAATGATTGCTGTGCATTTTGTTGAAATGTTTGAATCCTTTGTTCTAATCCTGTAATTTCTGCAACTTTATCCTGTTTTACTAGATCAGTATATGTAGCTTCATTTGCTTGGTATTCTTGGACGCTTTCTTGGTACTCTGCAGTCATTGAAGCCAATTGAGATTCTAAGCTTTTTGCAAAGTTTTGAACTTTGGTTTCTGCGCTTTTACGCTCAGGCATTAGCATTAATAATTCTTGAGAATCAATATATCCAAATTTGTTTTGAGCAAAGGAGTTTAAAGTTAAAAAACCTAATAAGGCTAAGAGTGTGATCTTTTTCATTTTTTTGTTTTATTTAGTGTTAATTTATTTAGAGTTAATATCCCATTAATTCGAGGATTTTATCTGATTTATCAAGATTTTTATTGTGATAAAGCATGATTAGATCGCTAGAGCTATCAAAAATCACTTGATATTTACTGTTAGCAGCTAATTTCTGGATTGCGTCATGAATTTTATCCTGTATAGGTCGAATTAATTCTTGTCTTTTAGCATAAAGAGCTCCTTCAGGGCCAAAATATTTTTGTTGTAGTTGTTTGGTGGTATTCTCTTTAGCAATAATTGCTTCCTCCCTTTTACTTCTCATTTTTTCTGTTAGCAGAACCTGTTCTTGTTGGTATGCTCTATACATTTTCTCTACATCTGCATATTTGCTTTCAATCTCTTTTTGCCAGTCTGACGAGAAGTCATCTAACTTGTCTTGAGCTTGTTTAAATTCTGGAATTTTGTTTAAGATATATTCAGTGTCAACATATGCAAATTTTTGAGCCTGTGTAGTTGTGCTGACTTTTAAAATAATAGCTAAAATAAGTAAGATCTTCTTCATAATTTATTTTTTTGTTTTTACAAAGATAGTTAAAATTGCTGTCCTATCGAGAAATGAAATTGCCCTCCATTTGCGGATGGGTTGCCAGTAATATCATCAAGACCCCAACCGTAATCAAGCCCCATCATTCCTATCATAGGTAGCATAATTCTTACTCCAAAACCAGCGGATCTTTTTACTCCAAAAGGATTAAAATTATCAAAACTATCCCATGCATTCCCAGCTTCCAGGAAGCTTAGAGCATATACTGTTGAGCTAGGATTCAAGCTAATTGCATATCTTAGTTCTGTTATATATTTATTGTAAATCGTAGCTCCTGTTGTTGGAGAGACAGAATTATTTGCATAACCTCTTAATGCAATGAGTTCTCTACCATCAAATTGATAGCCCATTCCACTCATTCCATCGCCTCCTACATAGAATCTTTCAAATGGAGGAATCCCCAATCCTTTATTATACGCACCAAGAAGTCCCATCTCTAGACGAGTATTTAAAACTAATTTTTCAGTAAACGCGGAGAACCACGAGGATTTAAAGTTCCATTTATAATATTCTATCCAAGCGTATTTTTCTTCATCTTTTATTGTAGAGTAATTATTAACCCCATCAAACATTGAATAAGGTGGTGTGACTTTTAAACTTAATGAGAAATTAGATCCTCTTCTAGGATAGATTAATTGGTCAAGAGAATTTCTGCTTATTCTTGCAGTATAATTTAGATTATTTGAGAATCCATTGCTAAAAGAAAAGAAAGTTTCATTATTAATCAATCTATACTGTTGAAAGCTAATCCCATTATATAAAGAAAAATAGTCATCTGGGAATTTTAATCTTTTGCCTAAACCTAGATTAATTCCAGTAATTTCAATAGCCTGTCGAGTCTCTCCTTGAAGTCCATTTGAGGATATAGACCTGTATAATGAAACAGATAAAGAATTTGGTTTTTTACCTCCTAGCCAAGGCTCAGTAAAAGAGATGGCATAATTTTGGTAGTTAATTCCAGTAGAAGAAGCTGATAAAGAAAGGATCTGGCCATCTCCAGAAGGAAGAGGAGTCCATTTATCTTTTTTTAGAAAGTTTCTTGTAGAGAAGTTTGTAAAACTTAGGCTTAAAGAACCAACGACTCTGCCTGCACCATAGCCTCCTTGTAATTGGATTTGATCTGATGATTTTTCTTCAACAACATAAGTGATATCTACTTCATTTCTTGCAGGGTCAGGATCAATCTTAACATCAAATTTTTCAGGGTTAAAGTATTGCATTTGAGCAAGCTCTCTTTGAGAGCGCATAATATCAGAACGTTTAAATAAATC
>MDSW01157455.1_pt1 | contig 14906 bp, 9 predicted proteins | sample 811171 | NCBI WGS metagenome assembly MDSW01 (sample SAMN05326641, study PRJNA326480) | marine metagenome | isolation source: seawater | place: Atlantic Ocean: North West | collected 2012 | reverse complement strand
TTAAAACCAATAATCAAAACACCTACAAACCCTCCTAATCCTGCTGAAGGAGTAAATGCACCATTAATAATTTGAGAGATTACAAATCCAACATCAGAAATATTAACAAGAATAATAACCGCTGCTGCACCTACGTAAATTGCTGCCATGAATGGCACTATTTTCTCTGTTACTCTAGCAATACTTTTTATACCTCCAATAATCACAAAACCAACTAATGCAGCTAGTAAAACACCAAATAAAGGACCTAAATTAGACAAACTAGGAAACAAACCTTTGACCGCAGCAAATGCCTGATTTGCTTGAAACATATTACCTCCTCCAATAGAGCCTCCAACACAAAGAATAGCAAACAAAATTGCTAAAAACTTACCTAGTTTTTTAAAATTTCTTTTTGCAAGCCCATCTCTTAAATAATACATTGGCCCCCCGGACACAACACCATCTGCATCAATTATTCTATACTTGACACCTAAAGTACATTCAACAAATTTTGAAGACATACCTAGTAACCCAGCAATAATCATCCAAAAAGTAGCACCCGGACCACCTAAACTAATTGCAATTGCAACACCTGCAATATTTCCTAAACCTACGGTTCCAGAAAGAGCTGTTGTTAATGCTTGAAAGTGCGAAACCTCTCCCTTATTATTGGGGTCATCATACTCTCCTTTAACAAGTGATAGAGCATGCTTAAATCCTTTAAGATTAATGAAGTTCATTTTAATAGTGAAAAACACTGCACCAAACACCAGCCAAATCACAATAAACGGAATTTGCTTTTCTCCACCAAAAGGTCGAGTAATGTCATAAAATATAACACTTCCTAAAAATGCAACAATCGGCTCAAAGGAGGTGTTTAATTTTCTAGAAAACATATTAACCTTATTAGAAAAACGATGAGAAAAGTGGAATTGAACATCACCTTCCTCAAGCACAAGTATATTATGTGAAAACTTAACTATTTTAAAAAACCTAACAGTGTCCTTAGGGAAATCATATTGAAAAATTAATCGATCTTTATCTAGGGACCATATACCTGAAGCTGTAATCTTATCGACTTGATACTGAAAACTTTGATCTTCACTTAAATTTAAAAAATCCAATGGTCCAATTTCAAGATCTAATCCATTAATAAAATCATAAGAATACTCCTTTTGTAAAATTGTAAGCAATTTTGATTGAGACATTGAAATCTCACTATCAGCAAATGCTGTACAATAATTAAAAATGAAAAGAAAAAATAACAGGCCAGAATTATATTGAAAAAATTTTATATTCATAGTATTTTATTTAATGTATTATTTAATGTCACTGGAATAAAATTAAACTCTTTTTGTGACTTCTTAATACTCAAACTAGAATCCAGAGGTCTTGCTGCAACTTGCTTTAAATCTACTGACTGAATCCGCTGCATTAATACATCTTCTAATTTTAAACAAGTTACAATATTACAAACAATATCAAAAATAGATAATTTTTCGCCACTTGAAATATGATAAATTCCATATTTAAAATGCTCAGCAACCTGTAAAATTGCTGTAGCTAAATTAGCTACATAGGTTGGTGTACGATACTGATCATCCACCACATCCAAATGGACGCGATTAATTAATTTATATTTCATTCGTGTTAAAAAGTTATCACCTCTAACATCATATAACAAAGATGTTCTGAGTATCGTATATCTCTGCATACTTTTCAAAATCATCTGTTCAGCTTCTAACTTCGAAAAACCATAAAAGTTAACTGGTGCACAAATATCATCTTCATTATAATTACCTTGTTTTCCATCAAAAACCATATCTGTTGAAATTTGAATAAAATGAGCATTATGTTGTTGCACATATGGAATAAAATTCTCTATACTGTGTGCGTTTATACTTATGCATTTTTTTTGATTTTTTTCGCATTCATCAACATTAGTCATAGCTGCTGCGTTAATTATAATCGAAGGCTTATACTTATGAAGTATTTCAGAACAGTTGTGATAAGAATTTATATCCAGCTCACAATAAGTATGTCCATGCGATAAAAGTCGATCTAGACCTAATGAAGTAGCAATAACAGTAAAACTATTAAGTTCAAATATGGTTCTTAAACTCTGTCCCAATAATCCGTTAGCACCTGTAATTAAAACTGTCAACTTATTCACTATAAATCATAATTATTATATAACCTGATGCTCACGCAGTATTGATTCCATTTTTTGTTGAATATTATAACTTGCAACTCTCACATCATTTTCAAAACCCTTGCCAGAACCTGCATATATAATAGACCTGGAAACATTAATTAACAGACCACAATTTCGATTCAAGCCACTTTGACATACCATGTCTATGTCTCCTCCTTGCGCCCCAATACCAGGAACAAGAAAAAAATGATCTGGAGCCTTTTTCCTAATATAAGCCATTTCCTTCGTACGCGTCGCACCAACTACAAACATTATATTATTATGATCACCCCAACTATGCATCTGATTCACCAATTCTATATACAATGGCTCACCTGAATCTGTTTTGATATTTTGAACATCTGATGCACTTGGATTAGAAGTAGCAATTAATAAAATTGCCCATTTATTATCCTTTAGAAAAGGATTTACTGCATCCACACCCATATAAGGCGAAAGTGTAACAGCATCAAAATTAAAATATGTATAAAAAGTTTCTGCATACATATTAGCAGAATTAAAAATATCTGATCTTTTTGCGTCAGCAATAATAAAAAAACCTTTAGGAATATATTGAAGTGTTTTATGTAAACTGATCAATCCATTAGGGCCTAATTTTTCGTAAAAAGCTAAGTTAGGCTTGTAAGCAATGCAGAAATCTTTAGTTGCATCAATAATAAGTTTATTAAACTCAAAAATTGGATCTTCTTTTTCTAAAAGATACTTAGGTAATAAGTCTAAGTCTGGATCTAAACCAACGCAAAGAAAAGATTTTTTAGCACGAATACTTTTCACCAAATCATTAAATGTCATATTATCCTGTTTTTAATTTTTCTGCATTCTCCGCAATCTTTAACTCTTCAATTAACTTATTTATATCTCCATTAACAATATCATTTAATGAATACAGAGTTAAACCTATACGATGATCAGTAACTCTACCTTGCGGATAATTATATGTTCTAATTTTATCTGAACGATCACCTGTTTTGACCATAGTTTTTCTTTGACCAGCGATTTCATCATTTCTTTTCTTTAGCTCTATTTCATAAATTCTAGAACGCAAGACTTTAAGTGCTTTTGCATAATTTTTAATTTGAGACTTTTGATCTTGACACTGAGCAACAACTCCTGTAGGAACATGAGTTAAACGAACTGCTGAATAAGTCGTGTTTACAGACTGACCACCTGGACCAGAAGAACAATAAGTTTCTTTTTTAATATCACTTTCCTTTAACTCAATATCAAAATCTTCCACCTCTGGCAAAACAACAACACTAGCAGCCGAAGTATGTACTCTACCCTGTGTTTCTGTCTGAGGAACTCTTTGCACACGATGCACACCTGATTCGTATTTTAAAGCCCCGTATACATCAGTTCCTGTAACACTGAAAACAATTTCTTTAAATCCACCTGAAACTCCCTCACTAACATCCATTAATTCTTGCTTCCACTTTTTAGAATCAATGAATTTTGTATACATACGAAATAAGTCACCGGCAAATATACTTGCTTCATCTCCACCTGCACCAGCTCTAATTTCAACAACAGCATTTCTAAAATCATCCGGATCCTTAGGTATTAATAAGATTTTTATCTCTTCTTCTAATTGCACTTTTAAAACGGAAGATTCATCTAAATCTATTTTAGCCAATTCTTTAAGTTCAAGATCAGTTTCATTTTGAATAATATCTTTTGCTTCTTTTATATTTTTATCTAAAGAAATATATTTTTTTGTAGCTATCACAATAGGCTCCAAATCCTTATATTCCTTATTAAGTTTGATGTATTTTGGCATATTAGAAATCACATCGGGATCTACAATCATTTTTGAAACCTCATCAAACCGTTCTTTTATAGCATTTAATTTCTCTAACATATCTGTTTTAATAAATAATAGGACCTTCAGGAGAATGAATTGTTATTTTTTTAGAATCTGACTTTTCTACATAGCCAATTACCTGAGCATCAAGCTTAAAAGATTCAGCTATAGCAATAATATCTTGCGCAACATCTTGATTAAGATATAACTCCATTCGATGCCCCATATTAAAAACCTTATACATTTCACGCCAAGAAGCTTGTGATTCTCGTTTGATTAAATTAAATATCGGAGGAATACTAAACATATTGTTTTTACAAATATGTAAATTATCAATAAAATGCAAAACCTTTGTTTGGCCTCCACCTGTACAGTGAACCATGCCAGAAATAGCATTACGATAATTTTCAAAAACTTTCTTTATAACTGGAGCATAAGTTCTCGTTGGAGACAATACCAACCTACCTAATTCTAGGTTATTTAATGTATCAAATAAATGATTACTCCCACTATACACTAAATCTTTATCCATTAAAGGGTCAAAGCTTTCTGGAAAATCTTGTGCTATTTTTTTATTAAAAATATCATGCCTCGCAGAAGTTAACCCATTACTACTTATTCCAGAATTATACTCTGATTCATAAGTTGTTTGACCAGAAGATGACAAACCTAATATAATATCACCAGCACTAATATTAGCATTATTTATAATATCTTTTTTATTCATTCTGGCGACTATTGTATTATCAACAATAATAGTTCTCACAAGATCTCCGACATCTGCAGTCTCACCACCAGCAGAGAAGATATTAATTCCCCAAGAACGATATTGTTTAATTAAATCATCGGTAGCATTAATAATTGTTGAAATAACACCACCATTGATTAAATTTTTATTTCTACCAATTGTAGAAGAAAGAATAAAATTATCTGTTACTCCAACACATAATAAATCATCAATATTCATGACTAATGAATCCTGCGCAATACCTTTCCAAACAGAAAGGTCGCCAGTTTGTTTCCAATAAACATATGCTAGTGAAGATTTTGTGCCAGCACCATCAGCATGCATAGCTAACGCATAATCTTTATCTCCGGTAAGATAATCAGGGATGATTTTACAAAATGTCTTTTCAAAAAGACCTTTATCTATTTTTTTAATTGCATTATGAACATCTTCTTTATTTGCAGAAACACCTCTTTTTAAATACTTTTCCATAAAATCAATTAAATAAAAAGAGTATCCTTAAAGGATACTCTTTTTATTTGACACTTAATTATATTGTTTTAATAACTTAATTAATTTGCTGAACAAAATTACCCCTTGAATCAATTGGAATCACATCTCCATCCTCATTAATCATCGCACGTTGTGGACCTTTATTAAAATCTTTATTAACATTTGGATTTTCTTTTATCCATTCTTTAAAATCATCACTTAATATCTTGAAATCTGTTCTTCTATTTCTTTGATGAGCATACTCTTTTTGTTTATTTGTTTTTAATTTGAAAATATACTCTTTATTCAATTCGCCGGCAGGAATTCCATCTTCTGATTCATCAAGAATAACCGGCTCGTTAGAAGCCATACCTAAAGGCACTAAACGATCTCTACTAATACCTTGTTCAACTAAGTATTCAACACAGCTTTTGGCACGATCAAAAGACAATCTATTGTTAAGTGTATCGCTACCTCTTAAATCCGTGTGAGATCGTAATTCGATAACAACAGTAGGCCAATCATTGTTAAGAAGAGAAGCTAAAGAATCTAATTCCTGCATAGAGGTTTCTCTCAAATCAGATTTACCTAAATCAAAGAGGACACTTTTTAAAACTAATGGCCTTCTCATAGTTCGCATTTCAAACTCTCTATATATAGGATACAATAAATGACCCTGCTGATATCCACATGCTTTTTCAGGGTCATTCTCTTCAATATATTCACAATCTCGATTCCTAATATTATGGGTTGTCACAGTGGTGTCGACTTGTTGAAAAAACCAATCCTTATTAACAATTAAGCGATAATCTTCTTTTTCTTTAAAATTACATTCATCAAACACAAAATCACCAAAACCGTCTGTATGAGCAATCTTGCTAGCAGAAGGACCTATTAATTCAACTTGCGCACCTTTAATTGGAGTACCGTCTGCCACATCGGTAACACGTCCAGATAAATTGAAGAAAATTTGTTGCTTGTCAAAATAATATATATCAACCTTTCCCTTGCTTTTCCATTTATTGCCTACTCTATTAGAAGAAAAGTACCCTTTTAATTCAGCTTCAGATTCTCCTTGTGCTCTTTCAAATGTGATACCAAAATCATCATAACACGTATTCACTGGATATTGTAAATTTTGAGCCTCATTAAACATATTTCCTGACTTTCCATCATAAGATTCATTATACTCTGCTTTGTAGATATCTAACCCCCCCATACCAGGTCTACCATCAGAAGAAAAATAAATATTTTTGGTATCACCGCTAAAAACAGGAAATCCTTCATTGCCAGCACTATTAATATTTGGTCCTAAATTTTTTGGATCACCCCACGCTTTACTTCTTCTATCATAATGAGTAACATAAATATCTGTTCCTCCAAAACCTCCCGGTATCTCAGCAGAAAAAAATAAACTTTTTTCATCAGGACTAACAGAGGGCCCATGCACATCAACTAATGTATCAATAGGTATTATCTCCATTGCAACATCTCGGAATTTTTTACCTCTGAATGTTGCAGAATATATTCTGCGACCTTGATACTTGTTTTTTTGAAAAATTGCACGTGTAAAGAACATCCGGTTACCTCTCTTATTAAAAGAAACAACTCCTTCTTCAGAATTTTTTAGATTCACTACTTCTCCTAATCCAAGTTCTAAATTACTAATACTATTTACATCCCAATCAGGCGGGGTAATTGTTTTACTACTAGATCGTTTTCGACGTTTTTTGTCTTCTGATTTTTTAATCAAAAATATATCTGTAAACAACTGTCCTGTTATATTATTAGTATTTTTACCTAAAACACCTTCTCGGGAAGAAGTGAAATATAATTCATCATTTTTCTTACCTCTTATATAAGGGGCAAAATCATCAGCTTTAGAATTTACATCTGAACCTGCATTAACCACTCTATATTTACTGCCATCACGAATCCATTGCTTTGTTAAATCAAGAGATTCTAAAGCAAGTTCACCTTTTGGATTTTCTGGATCTAGCTTAATAAAATTAGCATATTCTTCCTGGGCTTTATCAAATTTTTCCATTGCCTTATAGCACTCTGCTAAATAATAATGAACCATCGGGTTCTTATATCGCATCTTAATTGTTCGTCTTAAATTATTTTCAGCTTTTTTATAATCGCCTAAAAAGAAATAACACTGGGCAAGCTTGAATCCTATTTCATTCTTTTCATTTCTATCATTTGAACGCTGATAAGCTCGCTTAAAAATAACCTCAGCTTTATTATACTCTAGTCTATCAAATGCTTTACTGGCTTTAATAAAATCACCAGAATTTTGGGCACATAAAAGAGAACCAAAACATATAAGAGCGGATAGTATATATTGTTGAAATTTCATATATTTTTGATTACAGTAGTTTTAGATTTGCAATGTAACAATTATTTTGCATAAGGAAAAAAAAAGCTAAAATTAGCTACTTCACTGACTCAACAGTATCTATCATCATAGCAACTATTCTATATGGGTCAGCATTAGAAGCAGGACGTCTATCTTCCAGGTATCCTTTCCAATCATTTGCAGGCACAGAGATGGGAATTCGAATAGAAGCACCTCTATCAGAAACACCATAACTAAACTTTTCAATTGATTGAGTCTCATGCAAACCAGTTAAGCGTTGTTCGTTAGCAGAACCATAAACTGCAATATGTTCTTTGTGTCGCGAACCTAAAGCATCGCAAACTTTTTCAACATAGTCTTTTCCACCAACTTCTCTCATATGTTTATTTGAAAAGTTACAGTGCATACCGGACCCATTCCAATCACCTTGAACAGGCTTCGGGTGAAATTCAATACCAACACCAAACTCCTCTGTGACTCTATATAACAAATATCTTGCAATCCATAAATCATCACCTGCAGAATATGGATCTTTACCTAATACTTGAAATTCCCATTGTCCTAATAAAACCTCAGCATTTATCCCAGTTAAATTTAATCCAGCTTCTAGACATAAATCTAAATGTGCTTCTACAATCTCTCGACCAGCAACGTTTTTATTCCCAACAGAACAATAATACATACCCTGAGGATTTGGAAAACCATGATCAGGAAAACCCAATGGCCTAGTCCCATCCATTAAGGTATATTCTTGCTCAAAACCAAACCAATAATCATTAAAACCTTGAGAGATTTTAGAACGAGTATTTGATGCATGAGGTGTGCCATCTGGATTCATTACTTCACATAACACCAGATAAGCATCTAGTCTTGCGGGATCTTTATATATACGAACAGGCCGCAATACACAATCTGAAAAACTACCTTCTGCTTGCTTAGTTGAACTACCATCAAAAGACCAATCAGGTATTTTAGTTAAATCTTCATCAAAATTTTCAAAATTGAGAACCTTTGTTTTACTTCTTAGATTTGCTTCCGGCTGATAGCCATCAAGCCATATATATTCAAATTTAAATGCAGTCATGATAATAGTTGATTTAAAGAGTTAATAGTTTTACATAATAAAGATTGCTTATTAAATTTATTATATATATAAATTATATTGATATAATAAAAACATATTTTATTAACATATAACATGTGTTTATCAACATCATTATACCAATTTCAACTAAACTACTTGTTTAAATTTGAATGCATTTCGTTGTAAATATCATTGACCGATCTTTTTATTTTAAAAAAAATACGTCCAAAATCTTTCATTAAAGAGGGGAGATTACTAGAGCCAAAAAAAATTATATATATAAAGAGAATAAGAAAAATTTCTCCGAACCCTAAATTCAAAAACCAATAAAACATATTATTATAAGTTAACTATAATTAATTAGTTTTTTTTAGTAGTATCATACATAATAGGAGATGCAATAAATAACGAGGAATATGTTCCAACTATAACTCCTGTCATGATGGCAAACATAAAACCTCGAACCATTTCTCCACCAAAAATAAATATCACTAATAAAACAAAAAATGTTGTCAATGAGGTGTTAATTGTTCTACTTAACGTGCTATTTAGAGCTTTATTAATAACATCAATATCATCACCCACCTTAATACTTAAATATTCTCTAATTCGATCAAATACAACTACCGTGTCATTTAACGAGTATCCTATAACTGTTAAAATAGCAGCTATAAAAGCTTGATCAATTTCAAGTGAGAATGGTAATAAACCATAAAATATAGAGAATATAGACAACAATATCATTACATCATGAAAAACCGCGATAATAGCACCTAAGCTGTATTGCCATTTCTTAAATCTAATCAAGATGTAAATGAAAATTAAAATCAATGAAAATAATATAGACCAAAATGCAGATTTTTTAATATCATCTGCAATAGTAGGACCTACTAACTGTGAACTCATAACATCATCATGAGTAAATGAATTATTAGAAAACTGCATTAAGCCTTGATGAAGCTTACTTTCTACTAATGTGTCAGCTGACAAGTCATCAATCATATAATTTGTTGTAATCTTTACTTGATTAACATCTCCAAAAGTTTTTACTTCTGGAAACATCTTTAAATTACTTTCAGTAACAAATACATTTCCAAGTACATTTCTTAAATCTGCTGTAACCACAGGTTGATCAAATCGCACTACATACGTTCTGCCTCCCTGAAAATCAACACCTTGATTCAATCCTTTGGTCAACAATGACCCTAGACCTACAGAAATAATTAAAGCAGATAAAATATAATAACGTTTTCTGTTTGACAGAAATGATATATTTAAATTTTTAAATGCATTATGAGTTATAAAGTTTGAAAATGTAATTTTTTTCTTTGAACTTATACGAGCTTCGAAAATCAATCTAGTAACAAAAATAGCACAAAAAAGAGATGTTAAAATACCGATAATCAGAGTAGTGGCAAAACCTTTAATAGGGCCAGAACCAAAATAAAACAACACAATTCCGGTCAGTAAAGTAGTAAGATTAGCATCAATAATAGAACTGTAAGCTTGCTGATAGCCATCTCGAATAGCAAGTGTTAACCCTTTGCCTTGTGACAATTCCTCTCGAATTCTCTCGTAAATCAAAACATTAGCATCTACTGACATACCGATTGTTAATACAATACCAGCAATACCTGGTAAAGTTAAAACACCTCCTAGTCCTGATAAAGCACCAAAAATAAAAAACATATTAATTATTAATGCAACATTAGATGCTACACCACCATACATGTAATAAAAAATCATGTAAATTAATACGAAGCCTAAAGCAATTAAAAAAGATTTATATCCTGCCGAAATCGCTTCCGCTCCTAAAGAAGGACCTACAATTTCTGATTGAATAATTTTAGCAGGTGCAGGTAATTTTCCTGCTTTTAAAATATTAGCTAAATCTTGAGCTTCGTCTAAAGTAAAGTTACCGGATATCACTGAACTACCTCCAGATATTTCAGCATTAACAACAGGAAAAGAATAAACATAATCATCTAATACTACGGCAACTGACTGACCTATATTATCTCTTGTCATCTTTTGCCAAAGTCTTGCTCCGCTTCGGTTCATACGCATACTAATCTGTGGATTTCCAAATTGATCAATATCCTGACTTGCATCAACAATAACATCACCGGCTAATCTAGCTTTATCTTCCCGATTAGATTTAATAGCTAACAATCTTAATCTTTCATTCTTTTCATCAAAAGGCTTCGCTTCCCATAAAAATTTAATATTTCGAAGTTCATTAGGAAGAATAGAGATTATATCTGGATCATTAAAATAAGTATTTACCATAGAGGTGTCCTTAATCAAGGCAGATCCTACGACAGGACCAGGAATAACTTGGACTCCACTTGTGTTAGGGTCAACAGCAATATTAGGAGCAAACACGTCAAATAACACATTAATAGTCGAAGGAATACTATCAATTTCTTCATTATTATCAAGCACCAAATCATCTTTTACATCATTTACATCTAATTCAGAAATATTATTATTTTCATTCAAAACCAAATTCACCTCTTGAATAAAATTAACAACATTACTATTATCGTATGTTTCCCAAAATTCTAAAACTGCAGCACTCTGTAATAGCTTTTTTACTCTAGCCACATCCTTTACACCTGGCAACTCTACAATAATACGACCTGTTCTTTCAGCTTTTTGTATACTTGGTTGAGCAACTCCAAACTTATCGATTCTGGCTCTCAAAACTGTAAAAGCTCTATCAACTGCTCCCTCTGCTTCAATTCTAATAATACGCATTACTTCTTCATCTGAAGCATCACTAGGTATTTTATCTCTTAAATCTTTATTGCCAAAAATTCTAGGAGATGCCAATCTAGACATCTTGGCATTATTTAATTCTTTAAAAGAAGATTCAAACAAATCTAAATAATCTAACTGACTTGCTTTCTCTTTACTAGAAGCTAGTTGTAAAGCTTGATTAAAAATGGGATCTTGACTATTATCGGATAGTGCAATTAAAATATCTTTCATTGATATTTCAAGTGTAACATTCATTCCTCCTTGTAAATCTAACCCAAGTTTTAACTCACTATCTTGACATTCAGAAAGTGTCCATGATTTTTGACCAAAAAATAACCAAGGAGTATAAATAGGTTCACTGGATACAGAATCTAGATAATATTGCTCTAAAACAGGATCACCATTTGAAAAATCTACAGCTTTCTTCTGCTCTCTATTCACGACAAATGTAAATGAAAGAGAGAATAAAAAAGATATAAAAAATATTATTCCAATAAAACCAATTAAATTTCTAACGCTATTATTTTTCATAAGATTATTTAAAATTCTAAAAGTGAACGCAAATATATAAAAAAGAAAGGAAGTTTTTATACAAAAGAATTGATGTTATTTATAAAAAGTAAAATGCAGAAGATTTGTTGTAACTTTACATTCTTTAATTTAAATATTAAAACATTAGGTAAATATGTACAAAAAATATCTCGTTACATTAATTCTTACATCTATTTGTCAAGTGTTTATAGGTCAAGTAGATTTCTACCAAGACAATAATATAATTGTATCTAAAAATAATATGGAATTAAATAATGCCTGGGCTGGAGGTATGAATTTTTGTCAATTTTCAAAAATTGATTTAAACCTAGATGGATACGATGATTTGTTCATATTTGATAGATCTGGAAAAAATGGAACGGTCAACGGTAATAAAATTATACCATTTGTATTTGACAATAATCTAAACGAGTATATATATAGTCCAAGTTATATTGACCTATTTCCAGACCTGCAAGATTGGGTCCTATTAGTAGATTATAATCAAGATAATAAAGTCGATATATTTACAAGCAGCAACTCCTCTATTGCTGTATATACGAATACATCTGAGAACATATTATCATTTGAATACTATAAAATGCTAACATCAGACGCGGGGTTTGGTCAAACTAATGTATATGTAAGTAGTTCTGACATACCTGCAATAGCTGATATAGATGGTGATACAGATATTGATATTTTAACTTTTGATCCCTCGGGGAGCCATTTATACTTACATGAAAACAAATCCATGCAAATGTCAAATAATAATGACAGTATAAATCTAGTAAGAAGTGATAATTGTTGGGGGAGATTTAGGGAAGAATTTAGCACTAACAGTGTGACATTAAACCTAGATTCAGACTGTAATGAAGTTGAAGATGATGGTAGAAATGCTCATTCAGGATCCACAGTATTAGCATTAGACATAGACCCTGAAAACAATCAAGGCCTAGAAGTATTACTAGGTGATATCACCTACAATAATATGGTCATGCTCTACAATGGTGGATCAAATTCAGAAGCCTTAATTATTGATCAAGACTCTAACTTTCCAAATTATAATACACCAATTAATATCACAAGATTTCCAGGAGCATTTTTACTAGATGTCGACAATGACAACCTTGAGGACTTAATTATTAGTCCAAACGGTGTCAATGTTTCAGAAAATCATAAAAATTCAATCTTTTATAAAAATACCGGAACAAGTGTAGATAACAATACTCAATTTGAATTTATGCAAAATGATTTTCTCATTGAAGACATGTTAGATGTCGGAACAAATTCTGCTCCAATACTATATGATTTAAATAATGACTCATTATTAGATTTAATTATCGGAAATAAAGGATATTTTGAAAATGGTAATTATAATTCTCGTATTTCCTTATATCAAAACACAGGGACAGCATCAAATCCAATTTTTGAGTTTGTTACTGAAGATTTTAGCAATCTATCTGATTTAGGAGATTTATTTAACATACAGGCTTTGTGTCCCACATTCGGAGATTTAGATGATGACCAAGATATAGACATGATAATTGGAGATAACAATGGGCAAATTTATTATTTTGAAAACACCCTTCAAAATAATAATGATTTTCCAGTATTTAACTCATATGAATTACTAGATATTGATGTAGGTAGCTTTGCTACACCTCAATTAATTGATTTAAATAGAGATGGACTGCTAGATTTAGTAATTGGAGAAAGAATGGGCATTGATAATGGAGTTTATAATGGAGTGAATTATTATCAAAATACCGGGTCTGAAAATGAGGCAGTATTTGAAAATTATACACCGGAATTCATGAGCGGAGATTACGATGAAAATGGCAATGAAATCATTACAAAAAGTTTAGGCGGAATTCATCTATCAGATCCTGTATACTTAACAGGATATACAAATCCATATGTTTTTGAACATAATGAAAAATACTATTTAGCAGTAGGCACTGAAAGTGGACTTGTATACTTATATGATAATGTGGAAAATAGTATAGGCGAAACACTAAGTTTAAATCTAGAAACAGAATATAGCTTAATTACTAATAGTATGCTAGATGTTAATAATTGTGTGCATTCAAAAATTACAATTACAGATATTGATAATGATAGCACACCTGATTTAATAAGAGGGAATGCAAGCGGTGGTCTAGAACTTTATTGGGGAGAAAACTTTAATATCCAAACAGCACTCCATACAATAGATAATAACATCGAGATTACTCCGAATCCAAATAATGGTTTCTTTACAATTAAAACATCACAATATATAAATAATACATTGAGCATTTATTCCATTTTAGGTCATCATATTATGGACAAAAATATTGAAGAAAAAATTACAGAAATAAACTTAAATAATTATGAAAAAGGAATTTATATACTGCATATAAATAATCTTGAAAAACCCGTTAAAGAACGTATTATAATTCATTAGAAAACGTCCATTTCATTGAGTGATGTATTTGTTTTCTTTACAGCACTAGCTGACTCCAATAGTTGATCAAGCTCGTTCTGTTCTAACGAAATTTCAATAATTTTCTCAACACCTTGCTTACCTAGAATGACTGGAACTCCTATCGTCAAATCAGATAGACCATATTCACCATCCAACATAACAGAACAAGGGAATATTTTCTTTTGATCACACGCAATCGCTTGAACAAGTGAAGATACTGCAGCGCCTGGCGCATACCAAGCAGAAGTTCCGAGCATGGATGTTAAAGTCGCACCCCCTACCTTTGTATCTTGTTTAACTTGCTCCAATCGATCAGAGGACAAAAACTCTGAAACACGGACACTATTTAGTGTAGCTATACTTGTCAAGGGCACCATGCCTTTATCACTATGCCCGCCTATCACCATCGCTGAAATATCAGAAGCCGGTGAATCTAGTGCTTCGCTTAATCTATATTTAAATCTAGCACTATCTAGAGC